>Ga0182745_1000111_pt1 | contig 113315 bp, 84 predicted proteins | sample eDN3rd30CKraftBY_FD_128523 | JGI IMG/M metagenome (GOLD analysis project Ga0182745, IMG submission 128523) | Enriched backyard soil microbial communities from Emeryville, California, USA - eDNA 3rd pass 30_C Kraft BY (version 2) (version 2) | ecosystem: Environmental > Terrestrial > Soil >...
CGTCTGTGCCAGATTGGCTCCGGTATAGTCGTTGGTGTGCGACGTCACCCGGACAAAGCCGTCGTGGAGCAGTTTGTCGCCGATCAGGACTTCTCCGGTGAGTCGTGCTTCCGGCTGGAGGGAGATCGTCAACAGTCGGGAATTCCCGTCCCAGGGAAGATGGACACGGGCGTATCCCTTCGCACTGACAAAGATCGTTCCTGATGAACAATTTGGTTCAGAGAACTGTAATGCTCCTTGAGAGCTTGTGTGGAGGCGTCTGGCAGACCGGTCATCGATTCCCCAGCCGAATTTCTGATCGGTAAAGCGTTCGTCTTTGACCAGTCCGACAAGAGCCTGCTCGACCGGTTCTCCGGTTTCCTGAGCAACGACCTTGATGTTCAATGGACGGTGCGGTTCCAGGCGGATGATGAAATTTTCGGGAGAGGAAATCTGGTCCAATGGTTGCGACTGGATGCGATCGATCACCGCCATTCCCTTTCCGGGAGCGGAAACAATCAGTTTTGACCAGCTTCCGGCAACCAGTCCCGATAACGTGAAGATGCCATCGTCTCGTGTAAAGTCGACTCCATACCAGCCATATCCGGCGAAGTAGCCCCCGACTTGTTCGTCACGAGTGTACTCCAGTGGAATCGTCACCCGCACATTGAAATTCCGCACTGGTTGCCCGCTCATCGCGATCACCTTTCCCTGAATCGCTCCTCCGGCGGTAAGTCGTACCTCATTGTCCGTGTTGGGAGGAAGGGGGACGTCTCGGTGGTCTGAATACGCGCTATGCAGAAAGTCAAAACTGACGCCAGTCGGCATCAGCGAGGAGATTTCGAACCGTCCTTCGGCATCCGATGAGACTGCCAGATCTGTGAACCAGATTGGATTACAAATCCCGGATTCTGGGCAACGAGTGATTGGAATCACCCGAACTCCCGCCACCGGTTCCCCCTGACTGTTGATGATCCGACCGTGATAGCGTTCTCCCGATGAGAGTGTGATCGGCATCCTCTCCGGTGTTTTCGATAGAGGAACAAACTGCGGAGCATATCCCTTGGCCAGTACCAGAATCGCCCCCTCCGAAGCGGGAACGTTTCCCAATGTAAAGCGGCCCTCAGAATTGGACTTCACCGATTTGACCGAAGAATCCCAAAGGAATGCCCCCCAGCGGACTTCGGCATCCGCCACGGGATCTCCTTTCGGATCGTGGATGATCCCCTCGACCTCACGTCGGGGAAGTTTCTGCGTGCTGGTTTGAGTGTTTTCTGGGAACGTCACCTCATTCGTCCGTTTGGAAAGAGGCCGCCGATCTGCCTGCATGACGACAGTCTTTTCAATGACTTCTTCAAGATCGGAAAATCTGACATTCACCGACGTAGTCCGGTAGCCTGGAGCAGAAACTTCGAGTTCATAATCCAGTTCCGGACTCAGGAACCCGTCGTATTCAAAGGTGCCATCAGAATAGACGGGCTGGTCCCAGCCATTGAGCGTCAAGGCGGAGCCCGATCCGGCGCGGGTCAGGCAGGCTCCTGTCACCGGCATTCCCTGTTCATCGACAATCTGCCCACGCAGACTTGCTCCTCGTGGCAATCGGATCTCCAGTTCCGCGGCCGGTCGAAGTGTGGTGTCGAACAGGACATGCTTGCGAACCCGACCGGCGGCAACCGGAATCAGGGAATGGTCTCTCAGAGCCAATCCGCCCAGGAAAAATTCTCCATTCGCATTTGTCCTCAAGACATCGCCGGTGTCCAGGTAGAGTTCTGCATTTGCGATGGGCTGGCCATCTTCCTCCTGCAACAAACGTCCTCTCAACGTTCCTACCGGACGGAGACGAATCGAAACGGGTGGTAACGGCTGTCCCTTAATGGAGACCTTCTTGCCATTGGCATCGTTGACATTCCAGACGTCGGCTCCTTCAAAGCGATCGCGTGCCGCCAGCGAATAATATTCCCCTCCCGAAAGACGCGGTAACACGAGTTCAAACTGACCATTCTCATCGGCGACCGTCTGAACTCGTAATGGAGGAGTGTGAAAGAGGGCTGCGGCAAATACGGTTGCTCCGGCCGCAGGGCGTCCATCGTCATGAAACACGGTTCCTGGTAGAGAGTCCGCAAAACCCCAGGTTGGTAAGCCGATAGAGATCACGGTCAATGTGAAGAGCCGCAGCGAGAATCGTTTCCGATCCTTCCGGATAAGACTGAACAGCATAAAGAGTATCCCGTGTTCTTTCTCGAATCTTCAGATCATGCCCCTCTTTCCCTCGAAGGGAAATACGACGATTTCTGGAACAGTGTGGGATCAAAACGGGAAGGATCGCAAAAAAAGAGCAATTGGGTTCTTCGTTGCCATGCTCTCAGTGGGTTACTCTCGTGGTCTCAAGTTCTTCGAAAGTGCAGGCTATCTCTCTGAAATGCTCTATAGGCGATAATGCATCTTCTCTCTGACAAATGTTCGTGCTTCATGCACCCTACGAATAATCCGGGCTAAGGTTTCAAGGCGGAGTGTGCCAGGACAATGGCCAAACCGGTCTATCGCATGATTTCCAGTTGAGTCATTTTCTGTTGCAGGCTTTGGCGATGAATTCCCAGATGTCTCGCTGCGGCGCTGACGTTTCCCCGAAACTTGTCGAGTGCGGCGAGGATGGCCACTTTCTCGAAATCGGCGACGAGCAGGTTCTTTGCTTCCGTCAAAGGAAGGTTCAGATAGCTGGTGAACAGCTCTTCCTCGCCTGCTGCAGATGACTTTTTCAGTCCCAGATCACGGCTGGTGATCGCTTCCTCCTCACGCATTGCCATCGCCGAGAGGATCGTGTTTTCCAACTCTCGAACATTCCCCGGCCACTGATGAGACAAGATCGCGTCGACCGCATCCGACGTGAACTCCGGCACACTCACCTGCATCTGCTGGGCGAACCGTTCGAGAAAATGATTCGCCAGCAACAGGAGATCTTCACGGCGGCTGCGGAGCGGAGGAAGATGAATTTCAATTCCTTTGAGCCGAAAGTAGAGATCCTGTCGAAACGTTCCGGTGGAGATCGCTTCTTCCAGATGCTGGTGTGTGGCACTGATGATGCGGACATCGACAGGAATCGTCTGTGACGTTCCGACGGGCTGGATCACTCGTTCCTGCAATGCGCGGAGAATCTTCGCTTGAGCCGGAAGGGGCATATCTCCCACTTCATCAAGAAACAGAGTTCCTCCGTTCGCCTGTTGAAAGACTCCGGTTCGATCATTCTCCGCGCCGGTAAATGCTCCTTTACGATGTCCGAAGAGTTCACTTTCGGTCAATGATTCCGGAATCGCAGCGGTGTTCACGGCAACGAAGGGACCGTTCGATCGGGGGCTCAGCCGGTGAATTTCTCTTGCGACCAGTTCTTTACCGGTTCCGCTCTCCCCTCGCAACAACACGTTCGTCGGCGCCAGGGCTAATCGTTGGAGTTGTTGCTCCAAGGCTTTCATCTGTCGACTCGCACCAATGATCGCTCCGGTACCCGTGCGTCCCTTCAGTTCGTTCTGAAGTTGGGAGACCTCTTGTTGAAGTTGCACGCGGCGAGCCACCCGTCGGGCAATCGACCGCAATTGTTCCACTTCGAATGGCTTCGCAATGAAATCCGCCGCTCCCAGTTGAATGCACTCCACCGCATCCGACAGACGATTATTCGCAGTGACGACAATAATCTCAGTCTCACGAGCGGTCCCCGACAGCTCTCGCAAAAGCGATTTCCCATCCAGCCGGGGCATGTTCAAATCGAGAAACACAAGGTCAGGCTTGTGAGAATGGATGAGGTCGAGCGCCTGCACTCCGTCTTCCGCCTCCATCAGCAGATAGCCAGACTGTGTCAACGCCCGACGCATTCCAAAACGGGCCGGCTGCTCATCATCCGCAATCAGAATACAAAGAGCCGTCATTGATCGATTCCATTTTGGGATACCAACGGCAGGCGAACAAAGAAGGCCGTTCCGTCTTCAGGGTTCGTGTCGCATGTGACTTCTCCTCCACACTCACGAACCCTTAGCCCAACAATATAAAGTCCCAGCCCCGTTCCTGTCTCCTTGGTGGTAATCAAAGGTTCAAATAACCTTTCCCGGACGATCTCCGGCAGGCCGGGACCGTTATCGCGGACTTCGGTGACGACCGAGTCTCCGTCATGGCGGCAGGTGACCTGAACCTGTCCGTTCCGTCCGGCCGCTTCGATGGAATTGGCGATCAGATTCAGGAAGATTTCCCGCAATGTTCCTTCATCCACCGCCACGGCAGGAAGTTGATCGGGAACATTCACTGTAATCTGCGCATGGTGCTGACGGGCGAGATGAGACAGAAGGTGAGTCGTCTGTCTGAGTGAATGCTGCAACATCCCATCTTGAGGAAGTTGCGCAGGAGTTCGAGCGATGTCGAGAAGTTGTGATGCCGTCACAGCCAGTCGGTCGATTTCTCCGAGAATCAACCGCAAATCTTCCGCATGGGGGCTTGAGTTTCCCAGTTCTTCGGCCAGCACTGTCGCGATGGATTTGATCGAGGAGAGAGGATTCTTCACTTCATGGGCAATAGACCCGGCCAGCAGTCCTAATGTGGACAGCTTTTCCTGTTGAATGGCGCGTCGTTCTGCTTCAAGTCGGGCAGACTGCAAATCGGAATTCTGCAAAGTGGCCCCGAGTTGTTCGACCAGTAGCGACAGGGCATTGAATTGTTCTTCTCTGAGTGTCTGACGAAATCGCTGTGTTCCGACCAGCAGCAAGCCGGGACGATTCGGACAATCAATTCGTAATGCCGCGGATGCATTGGCCTCCTGTAGAGCCAGCAGACTTCTCCGGTCGGGGGCGTTGTACAGAGTGCAGGTTCGCATCCCGGCAGCCTGCATCTGCCGGTAGAAACTGAGGGCGGTTTCCTCTGAAATTCCCGGATCTGTGTCCGTTGGATACACCTGATGTTCACCGGATCCCAGCATGATGGCGGAGATCGATTCCACTTGAAATGAGGTCTGCGCGGCTTGAACAAACCAGTTCAGAAGTGCGTGCGGCGGTTCTCCTGAACGTGAAGCGAGTTGAACGGAAAGTTTTCGGTTTTCCCCCCGCCGCTCAGATGAACCTCCAAACAGATAATCCAACGCTTCAGCGCAACGCTGACGCAGCGGCTGATACACCAGAATCAGACCGATGGCGGCAATCCCTTCCATCAGTCCAAAATTCACCCGGTACTGATCCTGAAAAACTTCAGCGAAGTCGCGTGTCAGCGCTTCGTGCAGCAGCATGGCTCCGACAACAATGGCTCCGTAGATCAACGTTCGTTCCAGCACCAGCGGCAGAAGCTGAAATCGTAATACATAATAGGAAAACACCAGTGTCGGCAGGACCGGTGAGAGAGCGACGACCATCTGTAACCAGACCCGTCCTTCCGGCCAAAGCTGCAATCCCCATGTCAGACAACTGACATTGACGAGAGTGATCCCGACAAGTGTCCATGCGAGCGATTCAAAAAATCTCAGAACGCTGGGACTCTCGATCTCTTTTCGCAGTCGTAACAGACCGAAGGCCACTACCAGATTCGTTCCGGACATGAAGATCAGGTAAGGAACAGCATAAGAGTGCAGAAGATGGAGAAAGGGTTCTCGCGGATTGGTGGCTAATTGGAGACTGATGGGAATCAACAAGAGCATGGGCAGGTAATACAGACAGAGCCAGGGATTTGCCTGAACGGAAACCTGCATCCCGGACTTTGTGAACCGGTGCAGACCATGCAGCATGGCGCTGGGCATCAATAAAAGACCGGCGGCCATCGCGGTCATACTCGCCCAGAGACCGTGTGTTGCCAGTTCTCCCGGCGATTTGATCAGCAATGCGTGGATAAACAGACCTGAGTGCCAGAGACAAACGCCAATCGTCAGTGTCAGCATCCAGACCGTGATGTATTGCCAGTTGGGACGTTCAAGCAGACTGAGCAAAAGAACCAGATCCAACACGGCGGCAGCACCATACGCGAACAATTGCAGGTTTTCCACCATACGACATCTTTCATCGTCTCATCAGTTTCACCGCGGTGGCTCACTCAAATCCCAGACATGGATGTCCGATACGGCCAGTTCACGACACCCCTCTGTTGTTTGCCAGAACAACCGAAGATAGGGAAAACGTGTCACGGAAATCACCTGCAGCAGCCCCACAGTATCAGCACTTCCGCAGGTGAATTCCAGCCCGGTCGGGTCGGTTTCAATCAAACGCCGGGACAGAACCGTGACCTCTTTCTCCTCGATCATCAATCGACTTCCCGGTTGCAACCGCCACAACTGACCTTCTTGCGGAGAGATTCTCACACGGTCCGCGTTCCACCAGCCTCGGCAGCACTCCCAAAGAGCCTGACCGAGAATCTGTAACGAGTGAAAAGCGTTCATGTGAGAAGTCTCGCAGAGAGAAGGGACTTCACGGAGTCTGGATCCGGTCTTTAAGCAACTGGAGTTCCTGTTCAATTTTCGTCTTGCGTTCTTCCTTGGCGAACTGTCGTTCGAGTTCCTCGGCATCGGGATCGCGACCGTCGAGCCGGTCGTAGGCTTCCGCCAGAGCTTCGGCATGTTCGACTCGTGATTCCAGACGACCAAACTCGGCAAAGGCCGACGCTCCGCCCGCCCTGTCCAATGCGGTGTTGATCCGTTGAGCACTTTCGGCTCGACTCATTCGTGCCAGAAGAAGTGTTCGCTTCTGGCGAGCCTGTCGGACTTTCTCCTCCAGGTCTGTGACGGAGCGCCTGAGTTTTTCCGTCTGTTCCTGTTGTTTGACGTGCTCACTTTCCAGTTGCTCCGCTCGTTCTTCCGCGAGACCTTTCTGTTCCAGAGCCGCTTTCGCAGCAGTTTCATTCTGTCGCTCCAGAGCTTGTTGAGCGCGTTCGAGCCATTGATCGAGTTCCTTACGTGCCAGTGTCGCCCGTTTCTTTAACAGAACTTCATCCGCAATCGCCAGCGCGACGGATTTACGGACGCATTCCAGTTCTTCCTCCATATCGATAATTAACTGATGCAACATCCGCTCGGGGTTTTCGATCTTCTCGCGAAGGTATGTCAGATTCGAACGCATCACCAAAGTAAAACTTTCCATCCAGCTCATAGGAGTGATCCTTTAAATTGAGTTATCAAAAAATTAGCTAACAGTCACAAACGCAATCAGAAAAAATATCTCACGAAAAGGCGCCAATTTTTTTGTTTCATGTCTCGTATTAATTCCTCGCTTTCCTAAAAGGGATTTTATCAGGGTTTATTGAGTGTGATTCGTCAAATTCGTGGTTCCTGAATCCTTCGCATTGTCCAAGAAGCTGTAATTACAAAGAACAGCGTGATGCCATCTCTTTGCGCCTTGGCGCCTTTGCGTGAGTCTCTTCTTCTTTGAACAAGAGTCGCTCTAACTCCATGTTTCCAGTTCGGCGGAGATGAGGCGAATTCGGGACATCAGTTTCTCCCGATGGTGTTCGCAATAGGCTGCCAGCCCGATGACTCCGAGTCCTAAGATCACCCCTGCTCCCCAGAGCAGGTTGGGGTGGTCGAAGCCACCTCGAACCACCATGGCAATCAGGTCTGCGATCAGGAACGCCGTTCCGGTATAAACAAGTGCTCGTACTCGAAGACCAATCGCCAGCAGCACAATGATGACCGACAGGATCATCAGGCTGAGCAGGTGCAACCAGCTTCCCCCGATAATTTCAAATGTGGGGGACGTGAGAATGATCAGGGCGCCGATGTATCTCAACGGATCGTGAAACGACTCCGGGATCTCTCGTCGCAACAGTTCCACAAGCAGCAGAACAGATGCTCCGATCGGAACCAGAAAGAGCTGAGCATCGTGCCATTGCAATTCATTCCAAAGCATTGCGAATGCGATATTCAGAATGCCGACGAACATGATCCAGTTTCGCACGCGATTCTGCTCCATTCCCTGGAAGAAATAGAATGCGGACGCGAGTAACAAAGCGAGGCTGTTTGCTCCTTTCCAGATGTTGTCGCCATTTGTTGCATGCAGAACGATTCCGACAAGCACGACGAGGAGTGGCATCCAATAGGCCGTGGTCAGGAATGGACCCGACATGATCTTCAAGCGATCCGTCCCCGAGGTGAATTTTCCTGTCAGCCAGAGAATCAGAGAGAACGTTAGCAGCGAGTACATTCCCCAACCGAGCGTGATGTCGATGAGCTGAAAGAGTGCCAGATAACCAACTGCAAAGACTCCAATGACGAGAGATGTCCAGACGGCTTCCTCATTCTGTTCGCGACAGCCCCGAACCAGTTGACTGAGTCCCAGGCAGAAGAACGCCGCGATCACCGCCATGACCTGCGTTGAAGAAATTTCACTGGTGGGATTCACGCTCTGGGTCACCAGCATCACCGTTGAGAGCAGCAACATGAGAACCCGTTGCTCCGATAACACCAGCTTTCCCGACAGAGTCATCTGACGAGCCATGGGGCTGCACAGGAAGAATTCAATGACAAGGACACTCAGTGCGGCAAAGAGTGAAACAGGAAACAGCACCGTGAAGAACTGCTGATTGGAGATCTGTCCCAGCGTTCCGGTCTCTCCCGTCAACAGGTGAATCAACAGGCACAGAGCCTGCCAGTTTGCCAGACAAGCCAGAACCGGATGTGAAACCAGCAAGCGGCCGTCACTTCGTTTCTGCATCAGTCCGGCCAGTGCAACAACAGCGGCAAGTCGGGCTGGCAGATTCAGGAAGAACAGTGTTCCAATCGCCACGCTTCCCAAAAGCACTGCGATCAGAGTTTCCAGTTGTTGCGACGGAAGCCAGTGACCAACGGATTCTTCTTCTCCTTCCAATGGGGCCGAACGAATCCAGTACCGCTCTGTCATTTGCAATGTCGCCAACTGTGCGATGGCGGAGATCGACCAGATCAATGGCAACCAGTTTCCGGCAGCGTGGTTTCCAACTTGCTGAACGAACATCGCACTAGGGAGCAGCAGCAGAACGAGGAATCCCCCGAGCACACAGGAGTTCTTCTCAGTTCGCCACCCGGCGACATAGCACAAGCCTGCCATGACTCCCGATGCGATCCAGAATAGGGAGGACTGTTCATGAAGCATCCATTGACTGCTGATCAACACCGGGAGAATTCCCCCGATCAATACCAGAAACTGCGAGACCATTCCGAAACGGCTTAACGGTTCGGAGAATGCCTGAGAGATTCGAGAGGTTGGCCATTGGCGAAGAAGTTGTCCGATGGTCCATTGTGCTGTCAGTAAAATCACCAGACAGAAAAGCGTGAACGTCCACGAAAACGGGAAGCTCATCCAGTGCAGACCTGCAAGCAGATTCAGAAAGACAACACATGCCAGACCGATCCCCAACTCCATGCTCAGCATAGCATGGGCAACGAGTAACCCTCCCAGCAGCAAACCGGTCATCAATGGGGGAGCCGCTTCGATTCCCATCAGAGGACCGAGACAGCAACTCACTCCCGTTAAGAATGTGACGGCGAGACTGAACTGCTGACAGAGACCGGCATTGACAGTGGCTTTGACTGTGGACGTTTGCGAAGCATTTCCCAAACGTAAACTCCAACCATCAACCCATCGTCCGGGGACAAATTGAAGAAGTCCCACCAGCGCCATTAAGAAGCGCATGCTGATCGGTTCCGTTGGTGTTTCGAAGAGCATCATCTGGAATGCCGGGAATCCCCAGGCGGTTCCGATCAGAGCCAGATTCGCCGGGATCAACAACCGCCGCTCACGAAAACAAATGATCTGCATGGCGAAGACACCTACCATCGCCACACTGACCGGAAAAGTGGCTTTGGGATGCCCGAATCCGGCAACGAGCAACAGACAGGCCAGTACGATGGCGGCGTGTCGCAACGGGCCCGCAAAGACTTCTAAACGCGATCGTTGAAGCAGGGGGCTGGCGACCGTGAATATCAGTAACACCGGCAAATAAGTCAGACCATAGAATGCATATGGCAGACGAGATTCCTGAACCGCCACCGCTCCCTGCTGGAGGACAAATTTCGCCGCTTCCAGGAAAAACAGGGGAGAAAACTGATAGGCGATCAGCACGCAACCAATCCCGATCCAGGTGAACGCCTGAGAGCCGGTCCGTCGGGCGACCACTCCCATGGCCATCGCGATCAGCCCGGCGGTCGGCACCAGTGCATACAGTCGGGGAATTCCGGTTGCCGCAAAACCCAATCCCATGGCACAAAGAATCAGTCCCACAACCAACGGTGCAACAATACTGGAAGGTAAAGGCCGAACCAGATTTCCAGTTCGTTGTTGAAAGACTTTCGTCACAGTGTCAGCAGTCAGCAGAACCGGGATGGCAATCAGCGCACATCCGAGTCCCCACCATTGCATTTCAATCTCTTGAGACAGCGAGATGGCGAACAGGCCGAGGAATTGTGTCCCTAACAGCAGAATCGGAAAGAAGCTGAAAATCCTTGGACGATGTTCTTCCTCGTTCAGCCAGAAGACATGTCGGTTGACCTTGAGCGTCCCGACCGTGAACAGCAGCCAGAGAACAGTGACGATTCCATAAGACCAGGATTGCGAGAGTCCCGACACCGCGGCTGGCACCACGGCTCCGGCCAGAGAGAGGGCCAGATAGGAGAACTCGAAGGTCCACTGCGGCTTTCGAAGAAAGTGCACGAAAATTCGGTGAGTTGCAGCGGCGCTCAGTACGAAATTCACACCCACCAGCGAGATCAGCCCAACCTGCTGCGCGATCGTCGACCATTCGAATGGTCCTTCTGGATGAACCCAATGGAGGGCATAGAAAGAGACCGGGATCAGGGCCACGGTCAGGGCCATCAGCACGGTCCCTGTACGCAGAAGTCCAAGTCGAAAGTAACTGATCTGACTCGCGGCGAAGATGACTGCGGTATACGCCAGCAGAATGCCGTACTTCCAGAATGGGGTATAGTCTCCCCAGTGCATCGAGACCAGGCGCAACGAGGAACCGAGCAGAATCAACGTCCCGATTCCGAGCATCCACTTGATATTTCGCTCGTGCAGAAAACTGTCCAGAAACCGGATCAGGAGAGATGCAGACTCGCGATTGCGTTCCATCGACGCCCCCGTGCTTGTTGAAAGTGACGCCTCATTCAATTGAGGATGTCACCCCCTATACACATGCGGTGCCGAACTCACATAATTCCGCGAGAATCACGGTAACCTGCATGCTGCATATGATTTACAGCACGCATGATTGCGAATAATGATGACTGTCCCATAGAGAATGTGCAGTCTGAAGATGGCACCTGCAGCAGGCGTTTGACTGCAATTCGGAAGTTCCGAGAATCGCCGCCACACGTTTCGAATGGAATCGAAAAGGATGGCGCTGACTTCCGAAGTCGGTTCGCCATATTTGACGTATCGGCGTTTTTCGGGCTGCTTTCAATTCGGCGGATAAGCAGACCTGTGGATGATCCATTTCAAATAACTGTACTGATAGTCGAGTGGAAAAAAGTTATTTGATTTGGGAGGGGGGATTTGGGGGTGGAAAGAGCCCCTTTCAGATAGTGAATAGGTGATCACAGTTTTGTGCCATCCTGTACCACTTTTGGCTCGACCCGTAACATCCCAATGGGGGTACTAAAATCTTGGAACGTCTCAAAAAGGGGTACAGAAAATGCCAACAAAAAAAGCCCTAAACCGTTGCGGTTTAAGGCTTTGTGTAGTGGAGGATAGCGGGCTCGAACCGCTGACCTCTTGCATGCCATGCAAGCGCTCTCCCAGCTGAGCTAATCCCCCTACAATGGGTGTGGTCACTTCATCAACCGTGTCACATTTACGAAAAATCCGGGATGCAGACTTTCGATGAACTCCATTTTCGGCATTTCGACCGAAGAAGTGAAGCGGAATTATCGAAACTTTCGTTTCAAACGCTTCTGGAGTTTTGTGTGTGCCAGCAATCTGCAAACATGACTCAGGTAAATAAGTTCCTGAATGGATTCGGTTTACAGCTCGTTAGTCACTTGGTTGTGATACCACTGGGCGGCGAAAAGGTAATCTTCGCGGTAGAGCTTGTCAAGAAACTCTCGACTTTGCGTTTGCGGAAATTGGGGGAGTTATGACAGGATGGCTCGTTTGCAGTTGTCTTTAGAGCCGCGAACAAAACCCCTCAAACGATGAATATTTCCTTTCCGCGAGCGGATCGGGGTCAGTTTTGTTAGGGATTCTTAGAATGTGGATCGGATTTGGAGACGAGGTGTTCCGGCCATTTATGTGCTCACTTCTGGCAATGAGGGCAGAAAAACGTGCTGCGTTGAGCCTGAACGATGCGACGAATTGTGGCCGCTTCACAGGTTCGGCAGGTGTCCCCTTCCCGGGCGTAGACGCGGTGTTTGTTCTGGTAGTTTCCGTCCTGATTCAAGGCGTTTCGGTAGGTGCCGTCGCCCAATGTTGACCCTTCATACAGGATCGCTTCCTCTAGAATCGCCAGAGTTGCCGCGAGCAGGCGGGTCAGGCGAGGAGTGCGGAGGCGGCTGGCGGGGGTTGTCGGGTGGATTCCCGCCTGGTGCAGGATTTCACTGGCGTAAAGATTTCCGATTCCGGCGATCAGTTTCTGGTCGAGCAGTGCGACTTTAATGGGGCGATCTGTTCGGCGAAGTCGCTCGTGGAGATCGTCCATTGTCAGTTTCAGGGCATCCGGGCCGAGATAACTGTGACTGAGCAGCTCGTCTAACTGTATGGGGGTAAAGAGTTTCAATGTTCCGAGCCCCCGTCGGTCCCAGAACCAGATGGAATGTCGTTTCCTTCCCTGTGACACCTTCCATTCAAATCGGAGATGAGACTGATCAGGGGGATCGCTGACCAGAAGCAGGCCGGTCATTCGTGGCTCGACGACGAAGGCGCTCCCCTCTTCGAGGTGAATGACAATGCGTTTCGCACGACGAGTCACATTTGTAACCCGTTTCCTCAGAGAGAGTTGTTGAATCTTCTGGAAATCCGGTTCCATTAGAATGGGACGGCAAAAGCACTCGGGGAGGCGGACATCAATGATGCGAGAACCGACGAATGTTGACTGGATTCCTCGAACCATTGTTTCGACTTCGGGCAGTTCTGGCACCTGATGATTCCACTGAGACAGTTGAAGGGAGAATTCGCAAAGTTGGTTGATTTGCTGCAATCGGTAAAACAGGATCGGATTATTGTACCGTCTGTTCGTATTCTTTCGACCGGTCTGGGCGGAGACGGACTTCGCAACTCTTTTCCCCTTAATGTTCTTGACGTTGGTTGACGGGAAGACGATCCTAAGAACGATGGCCGTCTGGTCGCCGTTCTGTCGTTGGAGGAGAAGACTTCCGCATCGGTTTCTGAAAGACCGTCCGGATTCCCGATTCCAAGGTTGGGGCGGAGATGAACTTCGCGCTGTTCGATAAGAGTTGTTCAGTCTGCTGGTGAGATGAGCGATCTGTTCATCGCATCGTGTCCTGACTAAACTCATAGAGTCGTCGAACGTCCAGGTTCAACGGTCATCGTGAGTTCGTCATTTCCACATGTCTTGGGTTCCTTCCTGTCTCAATGTGGCAGGTCTCCCTGAAAACGATCAGTGAAATCTCAGTCGCCATGGATCGGCGTTGTTGGAGCGAATGAATATGGCGCGTACAACGTGTGCTGGTGCCCGGTGTGAAACGATGAAGACCCGTCTTGGTCTGGCGGTGGCTGCCGGGGTGACGTCGCTGGTTCTGTTCTTCTCGATCCTGACTTCGCAGGCTGAAAGCGCTGAAACTCCGTCCGTTCAAAGCGATGTTGCCGGATTGATCGCGTCAGGCGAACTTGGGGCAGCAGCTGATCTCGCGGCCAAACAAACCGATGGGGCTCGCAGTGAACTGATTGAACAAGTGGTTGATGCGCAGTTTCAATCCGGAAATCCCGAAGCCGCTAAGGCGATGACATCACATTTAGAGAACCCCCGTGGACGGGTTGAAGCCGGAGCACGGGTTGCCCGCGGACAGGTCAATCATGGAGGAGCTAGTTTTCAGGAACTGATCATGCTGATTCAGATGGTCACCGGCGGCGAAGATTCATGGGACCAGGAAGGGACTGGGGCCGGAGGAGTTGTTCTCCCCTCGTTCAGTGGTATCAAAGTGGATCCGCAAGGTGTTCTGGTTCGGCAGACACGGGAAGACCGAACCGGTCGGCTCGATGAACTTGATCGTCGTGCCCGTCAAGCCATGCTCAACTACGATATGGAGACTCCTTCCGCATTACGGCTGGTCTCATTGACCCGACTGGAACGGGAAGTGGCTCGGCGTATTTCCGAAGGGAAGCCGGTTGTTGAATCCATGAGAAACCTGGCTGGTCTTTCAGAAGTCCAGTTTCTGCTGATTGACCGGGAACAGAACGAAATCGTAATTGGCGGTCCGGCTGAAGGCTGGCGGTACAATAAAGATGGGCTTCCCATCGGGACCAATTCTCAATTGCCGACTCTGCAGTTAGATGATCTTGTTACCGTGCTGCGGACATTCGATGGGAGCGGAGAACGCTATTTTGGCTGTTCCATCGATCCTCGTCAGGAGAACCTGAAAGCGGTTCAGGAGTTCGTCGCAACATCGCAATCACGCGGCCCCCTCTCTCCGGCAGGAGTCCGAAGCTGGTCGAACAAGATTGGTCAGATTCTCGGGGCTCAAGACATTTCGGTCGTCGGGATTCCTGAAGACAGCCGTGTTGCTCGAGTTCTGGTGGAAGCCGATTACCGGATGAAACTGATTGGACTGGGAAAACTGAAGAACAACGCACGGATCCCCAGCTACTTCGATCTGCTCGCGAAAGATTCTTCTCTGGCTTCCGGTCGCCTGGACGCTCTGCGATGGTGGATGACTCTGGGATGCGAGGCGATTGTTCGTTCTCCGGAAGGAAATGCCTTTGAAATTCGTGGATCAGGAGTGAAGTGCCTGTCTGAAAATCAGTTCCTCACCGCCAGTGGAGAACGTGTCTCAACCGGGAAATCGGAAACAATCAATCAGCAGTTTGCCGAAAACTTCACCGCCAAGTACGACGAACTGGCCAAGCATGATCCGGTGTTTGCCGAACTCCGTGGAATTTTCGATCTGGCACTGGTCGCCGCGATCATTCAGAATCATCAGCTGGACCAGAAAGTGAATTGGGACCGTGGCAGTTTTGCTCAGGGAGGGAATTACCATCCTGTTCGTTATCAGGCCCCTAAACAGACGAATTCCATCGTGAATCATCGGGTTTACAATGGGACTGATATCGTTCTGCAGGTGGCAGGAGGAGTTCGCGGTGATGTTCAGGCGATTCTGAATGACGCGAATCTTCAGCAGGAATCTCCCCGATTGAATGCTGTGGCCACCAAATCCAAAGCCCCGGAGCTTCCTTCCAATCGCTGGTGGTGGGACGCTCAGCAGCAGTAATCTCTGATGCAGTGACACTGTTCAGGGAAGGATCCCTGTCATGATGAAAACGCCAACGGGGAAGCCAGCTTCCCCGTTCTTTTTTTGGGAACAGCCGTTCTGTTGGAGTGGCGTTTCTTCGTTTGCCGCCAGAGCCGTGATTGCCGGTTTTTGTGCGGGATTCGTAATGCTCTCCTCTCTCAAAGGAGATGAGCCTGCATTTGCAACACCACCGGAACACAAGACGGTTCAACTTGATTTCGGCGGAACATCTTCTCCCGCTCCCCCTGAGACGCTTGGCGACCTTCTTCGGATTTGCCTGCTGCATGCGATGGAGGAGGAGTATGTCGACGAAAAACACTGGGGGAAAACCACTGAGCGTTTCGACGGTCTGAAAGTTCGGGGACTTCGGATTTCCAAACGGGAACGTGAAGTCAATCACGGGTTCTGGCAGCGGTATCAGGCACAATTGGTCCGGCCGGAAGAGACACTTTCAATTGATGTTCAGCAGGAATCGGGACCGGAGGGGACCGTTTGCTTCACTCTGCTGATGTCACTGCGGGCGAGATGCGAGGCGACGTTTGTCTGGTGGAATTATGGGGTCAAAGGATTGAACGGAACGGCGGTGTCTGACGCCACCGTCCAGATTCGACTGGTTCTGGAAACGAATCCCCGGTTCAGATTTTCACTGGAATCCCCCATTCCAACCATCGAACTGTCTCCTCGAATCACACGACTGGAGCTGAAACTGAAAGACCTTGATTTACGCCGACTCGGCGTGTTCAAAGGGCCCGGGGTCTCCATTCTGGGAGATGGTTCAAGGAAAGCGGTGGAAGAACTGCTGCAACGACAATCCGGCCGAATCAAAGAGCGTCTGCAAAAGCAACTCGACGAATCCGGAAAATCTCGATGAGTTCCGGGGAGGATGTCATTTCTTAAAACAGAGTTCAGAGTGACGGGCGGATTCTGGATGTGTTATCTTAGAGCAGCCTGGTCTACCGTCAAAAATTGAGATGAGATCATCATGTTGTGTCCGTTCTGTCAAAAAGGGGAAAGCAAGGTCGTCGACTCGCGCGGCACGCAGGAGTTCGTCATTCGTCGTCGCCGGGAATGCCTGAATTGCGGGCGCCGTTTCACAACATACGAAAAGCTGGAAGACTCCACTCTGAAGGTGATCAAGAAAGATGGCACCCGGGTTCCGTTTGAACGCCAGCGTATTCAGGTGGGAGTCGAGAAAGCCTGCTACAAACGCCCCATCAGCCCGAACCAGATTGAAGAGTTACTCGACAGCGTTGAGCGGTGTGTGTACGAAACGTTCGAACGGGAAGCACCGTCCCGGTTTATTGGCGAGAAGGTTTGCGAGCATTTGCGTCGGTTGGATCAGGTGGCGTTCGTTCGATTCGCATCGGTGTATCGATCCTTTCAGGACGTGAACGATTTCGTAGAGGAACTTCAGACTTTGCGGAACCGGAGTCAGCCGCATCATGACTGAAACTTCATTGCTGACAGAATCTTCACTGCAGACTGACTCGCTGCTGCTGATCGGCTCGTCAGCGGGAATGAATGGGGTTGCAGACCGTGCCAGATCGCATTCCCGCAGGGTCGTTCAGTTCGCCACTATCCCGGAGGCGTTGCCAGCGGTTCCGGATGCCCGACTGATTATTCTGTTTCAGCACTGGCCTGACGAATATCCTCCGACCGAAATCTCTCAACTGCTGAATGCGGCACCGTTATCGCGGCTGATGGTTTGCCAGTCAGCATGGTGCGCTTCTTTTGGGCGAACGCGCCAGACATGGCCCCCTGCTGTTTGTGTTGATGAATCCCGCTGGATGCTAAGATTCAATAAGGAGCTTTCCGTATTGTCTGGCGAATCTGCGCCCCTTCCCTGGACCGCCGGACTGGATGAAGTCTTTGCGTTTGATTACGGAGAATGGGTGTCGCACGATTCCACGGTCCACGATTCCATGATCACTGCATCCCGCTGATGGTTTCGTATTCGATTTATCATAGATTTATCATAATGGAAATAACGTCGTAATGCGTGTCGCACTTTTTGTTCCCTGTTATATCGATCAGATGTATCCCGATGTCGGAATGGCCACTCTGGAGCTGCTGGAGCGATATGGCTGTCATGTCGAGTTTCCGCCTGCGCAAACCTGTTGCGGGCAGCCGATGGCGAATACCGGGTGTCGTGATGATGCTGCTCCGCTGGCTCGACGCTTTGTGGAAATTTTCTCAGGATATGATGCGATCGTCTGTCCCTCCGGAAGCTGTGTCGCCATGGTAACGCATCACTACGAAACGTTCTTTCGTGAGCATGATCCGGCATACACGGCAGTGCAAAGTAAAACCTATGAACTGACCCAGTTTCTGGTCGACGTATTGAAAGTGAAGATATCGGATATCCGTTTTCCTTATCGGGTGGGGCTGCACCAGAGTTGTCACGGCTTGCGTGATTTGCGACTGGGGAGTTGCAGCGAACGGATGATGGCGTTTGAAAACAAGGCGGAAATGCTGTTACGACAGGTGAATGATTTAACACTTGTCGACTTGAGCCGTAAGGATGAGTGCTGCGGCTTCGGGGGGACGTTTGCCGTCTCCGAAGAAGCGGTTTCCTGCATGATGGGGAACGATCGAATCGCGGACCATCAGCAGGCGGGGACGCAAGTGATGACCGCCGGGGACATGTCCTGTCTGATGCATCTTGAAGGGTTACTCAGACGACAGAAAATCCCCATTGCCGTGATGCATATCTCCCAGATTCTGGCTGGACGACAGCCGACGTTGAACCCGGTGAGGAACCGCGAAAAAATAACTTGAAGAAGATGGTTCACCGGGTGGCCCAACCACATTGGCCGGGCCACCCGGGTTTTGAATTACCGGGGCATATCAATTCTGGATACGCTCTAATTCAATCGGTGTCAGTCCTGGTAAGGTCTCTTTGGCAAGATCGACCAGGTGGCGGTGGCAGGTGAAGAACAAGACCTGAGCCTTATCAGACATGTCTGACAGGACTTTCAGTGTCGAGCGGATTCTCTGCTGGTCGAAGTTCGCAAGGACGTCGTCGATAATAATCGGGAGCGGCTCGTTCTGCTGGCAATAATGTAAAACATAAGCTAAGCGAATGGCCAGATAAAGTTGTTCCCGGGTTCCGGTGCTTAATTGTTCCGGTGTTCGTTCCGCACCGTCGGACCGTTGAACGACAAGACTCTGTTTTCCGGAGCCGGATCGGTCAAACTCGACGTAACGTTCCCCGGTCATCTGGCGAAATAAATCAGAAACCGTGGCGACCATGGCGGGTCGATTCTCTTTCTCGAACCGGTCGACAGCACTCTTCAGAAAGTGTCGGGCATAGACGACAGGCATATATCGGTCGATCTCTGAAGAGAGTAACGACTGCTTCTGCGAGAGTTCTTCCGACAGTAGCGCGACCTCGCTGGAACCATCGAGTTGCTTTAATGCGCCACGGGCGACGGCTTCTTCTCCGTCGGCAGTTCGCCGCAATTCTTCTACGGTTTTCAATTGTTCACTAAGATCATTCGCGCATGCCTGCAGGATATTCAGGTCGTTCCCTGTCAGTTCTTTTTCGAATTCTTCCCGATCTTCGGTCGTGCGAATGAGATCAATCTCCCGGGTCGACTGGTCGATGTTCTGATCCAGTTGCGCAGCACGTTCTGCGCGAGAAACGATTTCCAGAAACTCGGTTTCTGTGGTGGCTCCTGCCAGTTGAAAGAGTTGGGCCAACTCGGGTTCGAGTTGGCAACGCCGGTCGGTGAGGAGTGCATGTCGGGTTCGCTTCAGATCAAGCGATTGCAGAAACTTGTCATGCTTCTGCTGAGCATCGATTGCCAGATCGATCATGTCGTCAAGTTTCTTAATGGCGATCTCGCCGGGGATTTCCAGAAGATTCGGCGACAGAATCTCACACAACGCATGGGTACGTTTGTGAAACTCTTCGATGCGAGACTGCATGGCACCAATACGAGTCTCTTCATCCGGAAGCCCGACAAGAAGTTTCTCGCGGGTTGACTGGAGCTTGTTAATGGCGTCATGTGTGAGTTGCTGATTCCACTCGACAGGAAGATTTAAACGCCCCATTGCTGCCTGCCAGCGGGCTGTTGTGTCGGATTCCTGCTGTGCTAATTCCTGAAGTTTCTCGTTTGTCTTTTTAAGTTGTGTTGCAAGACTTCGGATCGTTTTATTGAGATCCGTGATTTTCCGGTTTTGCTCTTTGGCTTCGTCGACAGTATCACGAGCGGCGATGAGCAATCTGGAGATCTCCTTTTCCTCCAGACCAGACGTGGCGCGGAGTTGTTGTTCAAACTTCGACGTTTGCCCGGTCAGTTCGCTCTGTGTCTGAAACAGTTCGTCTCGTTTGTCGAACAGATCACAAACGCCAGCATGGTCCACTCGCCATGCCGACATTGTTTCCGGTGAGAGGGGGACGAAGCCACACGGTTGCCAGAGTTGCTCCCAGTCCGCGTTCAGGAGATCGCGTTGCTGTTCGAGGGCAGACAGGTGCTGTCGCTTTTGCGCGATCCGTTTGTCACGTTCGTCAAACTGGTGACGAAGTGTTTCCCGTCTGGCCACTTCGTCGGCATTGCGATAAATCTGATCAGCGATCTCGTCCGCAGCCTGAACGGCCTGTTCATAACCTTCTGGTAAAGAAGATGCGGATTGACTCCTGACCCACTCTGAAATCGCATCCTGATTTTCATTGGCGGAAATGTACTTGTCACGAATCAGCGTCCAGCCGGTCTCACGTCGTGTTCGTGCTGCGTCACGTTCATCCAGCGTGGGGATTGACTGACTCGACAACGCCCCGTTTAATGACGTTTCAATCTCTCTTTGACGCGATTCCTCTTCCTCAATCGAAGCGGACGCCAGTTTCAGTTCATCTCGAATGAGTGAAAAACGGGTGGCGAACTCGGCAATGGTTTCCTCTCGCGGAACCGGCAGAAGCTGGGGGGCGCTCACGGATTCCGGCAGTGGAGGAGAGAGCTTGCGAACCTGTTTCTGGATCGCTCGTTCCAGTTTCTCCAGTTCTTTGGTGAGACTGACCTGCTTCTTCTGAGTGGCAAGAAACTCGGCTTCTTCAGAGAGCAGAAGACCGAGCGCCGACAAATCACGCGGCGACTCCAACTTCTCCAGTTCTTCCTGAGCCGTCTGTAAATTCTCTGAATCGACCTCCTGCTTGGTCGTGAGGGTCAGACGTGATTTTGCCTGTTGTTGTGACTCTTCGTTCAGGCGTCTGATTTCATCCCGGGCCGGAAGATCCACGTTGAATGCTCGAAGATCATCATAATTCCATCCAAGCCTCAGGTCGGTTAACTCCTGATCAATCTGCCTCAGCATTGCATCCCGTTTGGCTAAACGGTCAGGAAGCTGGTCCCGTGCTTCGATATAGGACTTTCGCAGTTCCAAACAGGAATTAATCTCCGCGCGGTGTTCGATCGCGACTGGATTGAGGGTCAGCGCGGCGAGATCCCGTTCAATCTGTTCGATCTCCTGAGCGAGCGTGACTTGTTCGTCTTCCAGTTCTTTCAGTTCTTTGCAGAGACTGGTGTAATGTTGCCGGGCGTTGGCCGGAATACTTTCAGGAAGGGTGAGCGCGGCCCGTTCTGACTGATCCTGATGACGCTGCCACCACAACGGCCAGGCTCGAACAAGTTTATCGATTCGCGAAAACTTCTTTCTGAGCTGTTCGACTTCGTGATGGCATTCCGTTGCCCGTTGTGTTGCGGTTTCAACAGTTTCTTCTGCTTTCTGATACTCATTCGGACGAAGCGTCTTTTCCTTGATTCGTTTCGAAAGCTCTTTGATGACAGACAGTTGTTCGTTGATAACCGCTTTGCCGCGTGATTTTTTGAACAGGTCGTCCTGTTGTCTGGCGAGTTGTGTCAGAATGTGATCCGGGTTGATTGCTCCTCCTAATCCCCCGCCGAATAGAGCGGATTGCACGCTCTGGTGCTTGAGACTCGCTTCTCCCTGAGCCAACTGGTCGAGGCCGAATGCAAAGACCGATTCAAACAATCCCCGATCAGCGTGATCCATCAGACGGGACCAACCCTTGTCGTCGATGTCGGTGGGCTGATCATCGATCTTGATGGCGACTTTGTTCTTGTTCCCTTTCCGGCGACGCAGTTCGACCTTGCGCCCGTCTTGTAACACAAGTTGACCAACGCCGGACAATTCTCCCTGAGTCCCAAAGTTGTAAGGCGTCTGCATGGGAAAATCGAAAAGCAATCCTCGCAGAAACTCCAGCAGTGTCGTCTTGCCCGCTTCGTTTGGGCCATAGATGAGTTGTATCCCCTCTCCGGAGAATGAGAGAGGCGTATCGACAAAATGCCCGAAGCGGTTGATCTGCAATTCTCGGATTTTCATGGCTGCACCTCTTGATGCTGAGTGCCGCGTTGCAGTACGCCCAATTGCTGGGCGTCGCTTTCCTGAACCAGATGACTCAACAGGATCGCCTCTGCATCCCGGAGCCAGCGCTGCTGCCGTTCGGGATCGTTCAGGTTGAATGCATCCTCTCCTTCCGGCTGCGGCGGCAGATCGGCGGCGAGTTTCGTCATCAAATCCTGTGCTTCGGGAAACATCTGCAATGGCACGGGATCAGAGGCAATGGACTCGATCTCCCGCAACAATTCACCGAGCAAATCCTGACGTTCCCGAAGTCCGTCCAAATCCAGCGGAGACTGGGTCTGGAAGCGGATTTTTTCAATCCAGAGTCCTTCACCCAGATCTGACGCGAGTCCTCGTAATGTGGTTGTGAGTTGCTGTTTTTCGAAGTCCCCTGTCAGTGAGGCATGGGCGAGACAGCGTCCTGTCAGTTCCAGGCGAACGGCCGCTGTTCGACCTTGTGCGGCCTTCATGACGTCTCGCAGGCGATTACGTACCGCTTCAACGAGTCCATCGACATCATCTTCCGGAGAGAGTTCGATTGTCTCGTAGAACCAGCGGGCCAGATCGGTTTCACGGAACTCGATTCCCGCCGGTTCTCCCACATCATTCACGGTGACAAGAACACACCCTTTGCGGTCCGTTTCCCGAATGTTGCGTCCCTGTGTGTTGCCGGAATACACGACTGCCGGATGCGGGTGGAGCACCTTGAAGTCATGAACGTGTCCCAGCCCCCAGTAATCGTATCCCTTCGCGATCAGTTCCTGCACAGTACAGGGAGCATAGGATGCGTGTTGTTTTGTCCCCACCGCATTGGTGTGCAGCAGTCCGATATTGAAGCAGCCAGCAACCGGGTCTGGATAGTCGGGAACAAGATTCTCATTCACTTCCCGTTGCGGATAACTCATTCCGTGAATGGCGACCGGCAACGTCGGATGACGAATGGTTTCCGGCTTCTTGTGATTGAATAACGTCACGTTTGCCGGCCAGGGAACATGGCGTGTCATCTCCTGTCGTGAGTCGTGGTTTCCCAGAATGAGATAGACCGGAATGTTGGCCTGATCGAGCCGCCGGAGTTGCGAGGCTGCGGCCAGTGCGGCGTTGAAGTCTTTGACGTCGGTGTCGAACAGGTCACCGGCAATGAGCAGAAAATCAACCTCTTCACTCAGGCACAGGTCAATCACCCGATCAAAGGCTTTGCGTGTTGCCAACCGCAACGCTTCGACCGGCGCGTCGGGATACGACTCCAGTCCCCTCAACGGGCTGTCGAGATGAATATCTGCGGTGTGGATGAACTTCATTATGAAACCATGCTAAAAGAAGCAGTCTTCAACGAAGACCAAGACAGACCAGCCGGGGAAGAACCGTCAATGAAAACCGCCGGATGCAGAAACAGAGAGTAACTGTTCAATCAGTTCAATGACACGGAACTTCACCGAAACATCCGGGAGAATGGAAGTGACGCCACACTCTCGGGCCAGGTGCTCCCAGTCCGGCTCTTCCTCATTGACAAGACAGATCAGGCGTGCGGCGGAATTGCGGGACCGGATTCCCCGAATGAGATCCAGAGACGCATCCTCCGGAGAGACGACGAGGACCATCACGTCGGCCTGAGAGGCGTCGTTCAGCAAGTCAGAAGCATGGGGATGCCAGCGAAAGGAAACGTCGCGCTGCGTGGCGAACGTTCGTTCCAGTTCAGCAGTCCACAGGGAAGTGGGTTCATGCACAAATATTCGAGCCATATGGATTTCATCGCAGGTTGACGTTCCCATGAAAATCGGTTGATCTCAATCCTGCTCCTGCGGGGTGGGGATTCCTTCGAAATTCCTGTTCCGATTCGTTAATCTCTCTTGCATGAGTACATCTTCCCTCAGTCACATGCAAGTGACCCTGAACCGTCTGACGTTACGGAACCCGATTCTGGTCGCATCCGGAACGTTTGGGTATGCGAAAGAAATGTCGCCGTTTGTCGACTTTTCTAAGATTGGCGGGATCATTCCCAAAACGATCACTCCCGCCCCTCGTCCGGGAAATCCCCCTCCCAGAACGGTAGAAACACCATCGGGAATGTTGAATTCGATTGGCCTCGATAACGACGGCATCGAATACTTCATCGGCAAGCACCTGCCGTATCTTCTCAGTCTGAATACGCCGATCTTCGTCAATATCGCCGGTCGGACGATTGAAGATTTTGCGGCAATGGCAGCAAGGTTGAACCCGATGCCCCGGTTGGCCGGTCTGGAGTTGAATATCTCCTGCCCCAACGTGAGTGGAGGGGTCGATTTCGGGACGAACCCGGAATCGGCCAGAAAGCTGGTAGCGGCGGTGCGTCAGGCGTGTGATCTGCCGATCATTACCAAGCTTACCCCGAACGTGACCGATATTACGGCAGTGGCTCAAGCCGCCGCAGACGGAGGGACGGACGCGGTTTCGCTGGTGAACACATATCAGGGAATGGCGATCAACTGGAGACGCCGAAAAGCGGTTCTTGGAAATGTTCTGGGCGGATTAAGCGGTCCGGCCATCAAGCCGTTGGCACTCCGCTGTGTGTATCTGGTCGCAAAATCGGTGAACATCCCGATCATCGGCGTCGGAGGAATCAGTTGCATCGATGATGTCATGGAATTTCTTGTGGCCGGAGCCAGCGCGATTCAGGTAGGAACGGCGAACTTCTTCAACCCAGGGTTGTCAGAGCGCCTCGCAGATGAACTGGATCAGGTCCTGCAAGCAGAAAAAATCGGCTCACTCAATGAGATTATCGGGACACTTCAAGGGTTGCCCCCTCGCAGTTGTTGACGAGACAAATGGGAAGAACCCGATTCGAGATAGGGAGTACCCTACATTGTGCTATAAATTCCAACAATTCCTCTGTTCTTTTATACTGCTATTAGGCAGTGTCAGTCATCCTGCAATTGCACAGGATGTTGCTGTCGATCCGTTGCTCGTTCGGCAACTGCCACAGGAGAACCTTCTGTTGTACCTGAACGGGCAAGGGACCCCTCAGGAGGTTAGAGATTTGCAGGATTGGGGGATTCGCCGGCGTCAGATTGTTCAGGGAATGGAATCTGTCATGGGCGTTCTTCCCGGTCCGGAAAAGAAATCCCCTCTGGATCTCCAACTTCTGGAAGAGGTCGATTGTGGTTCTTATGTGCTGCGATCGATAACTTATCAGTCGGAACCGGGAAGCCGCGTTCCTGCTTATTTACTGGTTCCGAAGGAAGCCTTAAAGGAGACCGCCAGGAAATTCCCTGCTGTTCTTGCACTGCACCCCACTCACGCGCGGGGACCGGAAGGAATGGTTGGGCTCATCGACAGCCCCAATCGACAGTATGCGAAAGAGCTGGCGGAACGTGGTTACGTCGTCATCGCCCCGTGTTATCCTCACCTCGGTTCCTATGCTCCTGATCTGAAAGGGTCAGGATGGAAGAGTGGAACATTAAAAGCGGTCTGGGACAATAAACGGGCTCTCGATCTGCTCGATTCTCTCCCCTATGTTCAGGCAGGACGGTACGCTGCGATCGGTCACTCGTTAGGTGGGCATAATTCCGTATACACTGCCGTTTTTGATGATCGTATTCAAGTGATCATTTCCAGTTGCGGTCTGGATTCTTATGTGGACTACTACAAGGGGAATCCGGAGGTCTGGAAGCCGGGGCGAGGCTGGACACAGGAACGTTATATGCCACACATGGCGCTCTATGCAGGGCGTCTTGGAGATATTCCGTTCGACTTTCACGAAATGATCGCCGCGCTGGCCCCTCGCCAAACATTGATCATTGCGCCGTTCCGAGATAGCAATTTTCGACCGGAAAGTGTTGATCGGATTGCCGCAGCAGCTCGCCCTGTTTATCAACTCTATAATGCTAATGATGCTCTACAGGTCGAACATCCCGATGCCGATCACGATTTTCCATCCGACATGCGGGAGAAAGCGTATCAACTTATTGATTCCGTGTTGAAACCCTGAGTTCAATTCAGAATGTCAGTTCTTCGAGTTTGCCGGTCTGAATATTCCAGATGCGGACGATTCCGTCTTCTCCTCCAGCGATGATCTGCTGGCCATCTGCGGAAGCGATGGCCACATAAACATAGCCCTTGGATTCAGCGAATGCTTTCTCCAGCTTTCCTGTCGCCGCGATATGGATTCGTACATGGTGGTCTCCACTGGAGGAGAGAATCTGCTCGCTTGACTGCCCGAGAAAGTCGACAGAGGTGACTTGTCGCGATGAGGTGTCGATGGTTCGCTTTAATTCGCCGGTCTCCACATCCCAGACTTTGATCAACTGATCGGCCCCGCCGCTGACCAGAAGTTCCTCGTCCAGACTGAGCGCCACTCCCATGACATGATCGGTGTGCCCTTCAAATGATTTCATCAACGTGCGGTTCGGGACATCAAAAAAGCGGCAGAACTTATCCGCTCCACAGGTGACCAGTTTCAGGCCATCGCGCGAGAACTGTAAATCCAGCACGGTATCACTGTGTGCGTCCCGGAACTCGAGGGGAGACGCCGGTTCATCCAGATTCCAGATCAAAACCTCACCAGATCGTGATGGCTCTCCGCCACCTGTGACGAGGCGGTTTGCCTGTGGATGGAATGCCAGCGTATTCACCCGATGAATGATTCGTGATGCTTCCAGATGATTCGGTTCATTCATCGGAGGACCAAGCACCTGTTCGAGCTGCCAATGTGGAGTCAGGTCCCAGAGAACAGCGGTCCCTTGTGTGTCGATTTTCAGAACCTTCCCCATGGGAAGTGCTATCACCTGTTGCGCCGGTCGGCCGGAGAGGACCGGCATGTCGACGGGGGCACCGGTAGTGAGGCTCCAGGCTCGAAGCGATTCTCTCGGGGCAGACGCAAGCACCAGTTGGCCATCCTGACTGATCGTGATGCTGTTGGTTGTTTTTCCGGACTGCTCTCCCTGCTGTGTGATCACGGCAAGATTGTTTTCGCTCGCTTCCAGTTCCTCATGTGCCTGTTCAATTGCTGAACGACGGCGGTGCAGGTGATCCAAACCGAACTGGACGGATTGTTCGGCATGAGCGACGGCTCGGGACGTTGTCTGCAGGCGAAGTTGAGCTTTTTCGACAAGCTCCGACTTGCTCTCCCGCCGTTTGCTCACATCCGCGAGCGTCTGTTTCAACGGCTCATTATCAGGGGACGCATTCGTCTGTTCCTGTGCCTGTTGTTGCTCAGTGAGAAGGGTCTGTAATTCCTGATTTTCTTTATCGAGTTCCGCTTCGGACTGCTGGCGTTCTTCCTGAGCGACCGTCAGCAACCGCTTCCGTTCCGCCAGATCTTTCTCTGACTGCTCCAGTTTTTCGGTTGCCCGTTGATTCTTTCGTCGGGCCAATTCCACCGAAAGAAAAGCCTCGTTCTGTTGTCGAACAAGAGGAGCCGCCGCTCGACCGCTCGCCACCGGGGTCCCGTCAATCTTCCAGAGATGAACCGTTCCATCTGGCCCTGCGGTCACCAGACGTTCTGCAACATCAGAACCGGCCAACATGGTCACGGGAGCGTCAACGGTTCTGGTCCAGAGCGTGGCGCCCGTTGAAAGATCCCGCAATCGTAACGTCTGGTCGGCCGTGACAGAGAGCAACTGCGAAGACTGTGGCAGGACGCAGATCGCGGCGATCGGTGACGGGTCTCCATGCAGTTCTCGAACCGGCTTCACGGAATCCAGACCGTCTTTCGTCAACCCATTCGCATCCGGCCAGATTCGGATGATGTCGTCAGCGTGAGCGGTGACGAACCCGGCATTGTTCTGTAACACCTTCTGTAACACCTGAATCGAAGTGATCGACACTGGCGTCTGGAAACCGGATTCGAGTTCTCCCGTGATGACACTTCGGATCTCGATTTTCCCCGACTGACGCCCGACAATAATACGGTTCTGTGAAGGGATGAACGCCATGTCACTGACTGGATCGCCGTTGACTGGATCATCACTGGCAGGGATCGATTGCCCTGGTTCTCCGGTGACCAGATTCCATAACAGAATTTCTGAGTCCTCCAGAAGAAACGCGGCGTGTATTCCCTCATTGTCGACTCGGGCATGTCGCACCGGTTGATCAAATTTTTGTGACATCATCGCACGGGGAGCGGCTCTCTTCCAGATCTTCGCATTCCGGTACCCCCCAGAAGCAATGCGGTCTCCATCTGGACTAAATGCTAATGACTGAATGAAATCGACATCGGCAACTCCTTCCAGAAAAGGAGCAACAAGCCGTTCCGTTTCTCGTCGCGCCAGCATGTCATAGAGGATGATCTGGTTGGCCTGACCAATTGCGAGAGTCCGTTGATCGGGAGACAGGGCCAGGCTGTAAATCTGCTTCTGGTTGGAAGAGATCGATCGCCAGCGAGTGGATTGAGGAGCCACTTTCTTTCCAGCGATCGCTCCATCGTCGATCCAGCGGCGTAGAAGCTCCAGTTCATTCGCGGTTAGCGCGGAGATCTGCAAATCGTTGGGGAGCGGAGGCATGGCCGGTTCTTCAAGGCGCGCCGCGACTCGATATAGCGAACTCTTCTCTGCATTGCCGGGAATGACGATTTTTCCACTCGCTCCTCCTTCCATCACCTTGTCGTATTCATCAAGCCAGAGGTCGCTTTCATGGATTTTTCCACCGTGACAGGCATGACATTTCAATTTCAGAATGGGCTCAATCTGACGATAAAACTCAACCGGTTCCTTAGCCGAATCTGTTCCTTCCGCCAGGCAGGATTTTTCATAACATAATAAAAATGACAGAACCGCTATCCACAGGATTGCCTTAGGACGGAACACGCCAAAGTTGAATTTGCCAATGTCACTTATGGATAACATATCACACACTCTGCCCGGACGGATCGGGGGGCAGATTTATCAGGGATTCTGAGGAGGAAGGACTTCAATAAAAAATGTCGGAGATGCAATTGCCACAGACAACGGATTTTGCTTTTTATCCTGAGGTTTCCCATCTGTCATACTAACGGGAACCGGATGATTGATTTTCGTTTCTCCCCGAATCCAGACTGGATAAATCCCGGGAGGGACTTTGTTACCGATGAGAAGTTGGAATTCGAATGCATCGCTTTCTTTCGGGATCGTGGCCAGTTCCTGATTGAGTGTCAGCCCGGCAGGAGCCTCCTGAAGATGCAGCCAGATCTTCTCGATCGACGGGCTCTCTCTCTGGATTGTCAGCGGAATTCGCACAGTTCCTCCTTCCGTCGTGGAGTAACTGGTTGTCTCTGCCGTCAGAAGAATTGGTGCAATTTCCTCCTGAATGCTCATTTCCTGCAGAGAGGTAAAACGACAGATTGCCGGTTGCTGTCCCTGATGTTCACGGACAATTGTTCCCATTCGAACAACGGTCGTCTGAAGCAGTAGTCGATCTCGGAGCGAACGCTCATCCGTCTCCGTTGCTATTTTATGTGTGGCAGAAAACTCAATGGGGTGCCTTCCCGGTGTCGCGTCACGGGTCGTCGTCAGCATCAGAGTTGTATAGTGAGTCCCTGCACGAATCAGAGCTCCTTCACATTTGACACCTGCCGGAAGTTGTGATGCTTCAATATGAACGTCTCCTTCATAGCCATCCTGTCGAATAGCATACATCGCTATTGGAAAACGGTCCCCGCGGCGGAGTGTGATTCCCCCTGTTTTTCCTGATTGCGGGGCGCCGGGAACAGCGACGACGAGAACTTTCGGTGCACTCGACCGAACTGTGAGTTGATAAGTTAAGTCAGGTCCGCCCCGCGATTGTGTATAGCGGTCTTTTAAACTGATTTGATAAGTTCCGGTCTCTGGCAATGTGAGGGGCACTGTCGGATCGGCAGAACGGGTTTCGAAGAAATTTGGATTCAGCGAAGGAGTTGAATCATCGGTCACTGAAATTCGAATCAGTTGGTCGGATGCCCCGCTTGCGGCTGGTTCTGATGAAGAGAGGACACGATCCAGAATCAGGACGGGGTCAATGACTCCTCCCTGTCGTTCTCCAATAACATCAATGGTGATTCGGTCTCCCTTTTCCCCTGAAAAGCGATACCGGTCTGTCTCATTTTCCTTTTCGAACCGGCCGGCAATGGTGACCGGCAATGTCAATAACTGAGGTTCATCACCTGTTCTTTCTTCTCGCAGAACCGGTGTCTCGACGACACCGATGCGGAGGGCGTTCGACACCGATGTTCCCTGTTGTAATCGGTAACCGAAGGCGTTTGTGGACATCATCGGTGTCGTCACCGGATGATCCCCTGGCAGGGATCGCCAGTTCTCGGGAACGGTGACATTCACAGTGACCGATTCCAGTTCTCCCTTCTGGATTCGTTCGCCGGTTCGGACACCATCAGGGAGGTTATAGCCATACAGCGTGACCGGTGATGTTGTCCCTGCGGAGAGAACAGAAGGATAGGCGAATTCAAGATAGGGGTCACGATGGAGATCGAGACGATAATTTAAATCGACGCCATGACGATAAGTGACGTCATGAATCTTGATAAGATAATCCCCATCTTCGGGGATATCATAAACAAGGATCGTATCCTGATTTGGGAACGAACGTGACATCGCCAGCGGACGACGGCCTGAGGTGTCATATATTGTCACAACGGCATTCAACGGGGAATCAATAGACCGTGTCCAGCATTCAAGAACAACGCGTTGTTCTTTCTGTGCCGAAAATCGAAACCAGTTGACGTCGCGCGGTGTCGACATGGCTCCGTAACAGGCGGAGCCAAGGGGAATCGTGGCGGCGTTCTGCGGTATCGTTCCTGCTTTTACCTCATGATTCTCCGGTCGCACACCAACCACAAACGCTCTCGAATTACTGAGCCCTTGAGGACCGAGACAGGCCACTTCATAGTTTCCGGGGGGGACGGAGGAATCAATCGTCACTTGAAATTGCCGGGGTTGATCGGGGGATTCCTTCTGAGCGGTAATTCCAGGGTGATTGAAAATCAGTTCCGTCACTTCTTCCAGATTTGCGCCATCCGTGAGGGAGACTGGAAAGGAGGTTCCTGTCTGTCCCCCACAAGGGAAGATTGCTTTCAGTCGGGTCTGGGGAAGTTCAGCCCAGCCGGATTGCTGGATTCCAACGCAGATCGTCAGAAACAGGCAGAACCCTCGAATTTTCAGCCAGACGTTCACAACACAGTCCCTGTTGGTTTCTTGGCAATTTGGTTTCTTGACAATGACACAAATTCAGCGTCCTTCAATCTGAATCATATCCCTTGCCGATTGTTCGTCAGGGCATTTGACTGAATTTCTGTCCAGAACGTCAGGTGTTGCCAGGCTGGGGATTGTAGCAATCGGCGAGGAGAGAGAGGACGGGCAGAGACTGCAGGGCAAACTAATGTAGAGAAGCAATACTATGATGAATCTGCTTCATTTCGAATCACGCGAGTTGACAATGGTGACCGAATGTTTATTTTTAGGACAACTCATGCTTGAGCGTTTTCACTGTGATTGAAAAATGGGAATCAATTTTCATCGGACCAACGGAGTGAAGGAGGGGAGATGAGGGCGTCCCCTAGTCGTTCGGCGGGATTCACTGTCGTCGAACTCCTTTCGGTTGTGACCGTAATTGCCGCTCTGGTCAGCCTGTTTCTTCCCGCCATTCAGCAGGCACGCGAGTCCGCCAGGCAGATTCAATGCCGTAACAACCTCAAACAACTGGGGTTAGCGCTTCATAACTACCACGATCAACACAACATCTTTCCGAGAATCTGCTTTGAAGGATCCGGAGGGGGATCGGGTGAGAAAACCGGGTGGCAGGGATTCAGTGCTCACACCATGCTGCTTCCGCAACTGGATCACGCAACTCTTTACCAGTCAATTGATTTGGATCGGTACGCTCTGACCGGATCCCCAAATGACACGTTGAAAAATCAGACCCTCTCGACGTTCCGGTGTCCTTCCGATCATGGGTGGGTAAGAACCGAAGGGGCCGGGAACAATTATGTCGTGAGCGGCGGGCCGTCATTGCTGATGATTTCCCCGGTTCCGGGAATTGAAGCGGGAGGGACCCCGGGAACGGCGATTCAGGAGCGGAATCAGATCGGCATGTTCAACATGCGTCGCTCGATTTCCTGGAGACATCTGACCGACGGCACTTCACACACCATTGCCATGGCCGAAGCGATCATCGGCGATAATGACCTCTCACAGTATCGCCTTGGCGATCTTGTTCGAGGAACATCATTTCCGACCGGGTTTCCCGAAACGTTTGCCAGCGCCGACCAGCTCGAATCATTCGCAAACCGTTGTCAGGAAAATGTTTCCAGCCATTACAGTTCATGTCATAAAGAGTGGATTAACGGAATGCCGGGGCAGACGGCGTTCAACACGCTGAATCCTCCGAATTCCTCTCGCCCGGATTGCCATGAGTGCACTACGTGTGGATGGTACGACAGTCGGGGTGTCTGGACATCACGAAGTCGACATTCAGGCGGAGTAAATGTTCTGCTGGCGGACGGTGCCGTCCGGTTTCTCGGCAATTCCATCGATCTCATCACATGGCAACGTCTCGGTTCCATCAGCGACGGATGGCCGACTGGTCCTTTCTGATCACTCTCCCGTCGCACACTAGAAACTATCCGGAAAGTCCGACAACGCACAATATGCAGTATGCCAGCGGTGCAATGACCACTCGATCTCGCCATGACACCGACATTTCCGGATAGACTCCAGGGGAGATTTCCGCTCTGGCTTTCTTGATCGACCTTCACAGATTCCTTACGGAAAAATTACTTGCCGTTAGACAGCCTTGACGATAAGATCATGAGGTGGGAACCCATGACGCGTGGGAACCGCCTGTGGTAATACAGTCCATCACCTCAACCGTGAAGTGGTCGCAAGGTTTGATGCCGTCCGCAATTTCAAAATTGCTGTCTCGAATCACCTTGGGGGTCATCCTCCTTGCAGGGACCACTATTGCTCCCTGTCTGGCTGTCACGGGTTCGGCCGCTTTTGGCGGGAGAATTTCAGAGCATCATTCGGACAGTTCCGGCGGCTCAAATAACAGCAATTGCGAACTGGTCGAGAATCACGGATACTTGAACCGGCGATTTGAGTCATCTCGACGAGAGATGTATCAATCGCCGATTGGAGGATTTCAGAAAGCCTCCCTGATTCATTGTCCACGCGATCCACGATTGCGCCGAACTTTGCTTACTCTTTCTGGACATGTCATTTCTGGCCATCGCTGGGCCAACGGCCTGATGGCACCGCTGTTGACATAGGCCTCTCTCCGCTTTCCCCCTGTCTCTCCCTAGTGTTACCTCCCACTTGAGGTGTCTCTCGTTGCGGGTGAAAGTCCGCACGGAATCTGGCTTTGTCACGGCTGAAATTTCGCCCTGGCTGAAGTTCTGTATTCCAGGAGATCCTTCAGCTCTCATCTCTACCGAAGAAATACAGGTCCTGCCATGGAAAAGATCCTTGCCGGAATTCGGAAATTTCAGTCTAACGTCGTCACCCAGCAACCAGAAATGTTCCAGGAGCTTTCCAAGGGACAACGTCCTCCCGTGCTGTTGATTACCTGTTCTGATTCACGTATCTGCCCGAACATGGTCACACAGTCTCAGCTCGGTGATCTCTTCGTACTGCGGACCGCTGGAAACATTGTTCCTCCTTATGGTGCCGTGCAGGGAGGAGGAGAAGCAGCGACGATCGAATATGCCGTCGGAGCACTTAAGGTCGAAGACATTATTGTTTGCGGTCACTCACATTGTGGAGCAATGAAAGGACTGCTGGCCCCGGAATCGCTGGTCAACCTGCCTTCCGTGAAGTCATATCTCGGTCATGCAGAAGCGACTCGACGGATTGTGGAAGACCACTTCTGCGACATTGAATGCGAAGCAGAACGTTTACGGCACACGATCGAACAAAACGTACTTGTCCAGCTGCACAACCTGCGGACTCATCCACAGGTGGCCGCTGCTTTGAAGACCGGAAACCTCCGATTGCATGGTTGGGTTTATACGATCGAAAGCGGTGTGATTACCACCTTTGATGAAACTGAAAATCAGTTCGTGGAATTATTCGATCGTCGTCCTGCACACGAGCTTCAGGCCACCGCCTGAATTGTTTTAGAGCCGCGACAAAACCTCTCAATCGATGAGAATTTCCTTTCCGCGAGCGGATTGGGGGCAGTTTTGTCAGGGGTTCTTAAAGCCACAGTGAAGGAAGAGCAAAATGTTCTTTCCTGATCGAACAGCCAGCGGGAGAATCCTCGCAACCGGCTCGAAGCAGGTCGTGCCACGATGTGGTGATACCCGTTCGAATTCCGTCTGCAGGGGAGTCGTATCACCGGTTTGTTGCGTGCGTGTTTGGTTTTCAGTTGTTGACGAATCGTCAGCGGACAACGAGTCGAAAACGATCCCGGGCAAACTGAAAACAAATCCTGGGGCGGCACAATTGAGTTTCTGGTTCCTTTTGTTTTTACGGTCTGAACAATTTCATGAATCCCCATCCTGCTCCGTCTGACTCACCTCGGAAAGAAAGTAAAAGCTTCTCCTCTGGAAAAAAGGGGGGAGGAACATTTTCCCGGGACTTTGCTGCGTCGATTGTGGTATTTCTGGTCGCTCTCCCGTTGTGCATGGGAATTTCCATTGCGTCAGGAGTTCCGATTGCCGCGGGTCTGGTGACCGGGATCGTCGCCGGAATCGTTGTGGGATTCCTTGCCGGTTGCCCTTTGCAAGTCAGTGGTCCTGCTGCCGGTTTGACCGTCATCGTCTATGAAGTCGTACAGACACACGGCTTGAAGATGCTCGGCCTCATCGTCCTTCTGGCCGGGATCCTTCAGCTGGTTGCCGGATTAATGCGATTTGGACAGTGGTTCCGTGCCGTCTCTCCGGCAGTCGTCCACGGGATGCTGGCAGGAATTGGTATTCTGATTTTTGCCAGCCAGTTCCATGTGATGCTGGATGACTCTCCCTCTGGGAAAGGGATCAAGAACATCCTGAATATCCCTGGAGCCATCTCAAAGCTCGTCCATGTGCCGCAGTTGCCGGAAAAAGGTCTTCGAGGTGAAGTTCAATCCATTCTCAAAGAACTCGGGGAATTACATCGGCAACAAGTGGAATTGAGCACCTTTGTCGATGAGAAAATCCCCAACCATCATGTCAAATTACAGCCAGAGCTAACTCCGTCACTGACTGAGTTTTCTGAACGACAGGCTAAAATTCTCGATCAACTCAAAGCGGTTCAGACGCGAGGTCTGGAACTCTTTAAAGAGCAGCCATCAAAACAGGATAAAGTCAGAGTCCTGGGGAACATGGCGCTGGAGAATCAGGAAGTCAGTCTTCAGGCGCTGAATGAGAATCGAACCGATCTCGTCACTGCTGCCCAGCTCAAGGCCGCCACTTCACTGACCAATTTCCAATCAGCATTCAAGAACAATGAATTCGCGGCCATGCTCGGAGTGCTGACCATCTTTCTGATGGTGACCTGGAAGGCATGGACACGGGGACCGTTGAAACAGATTCCGGCTCCTCTAGTGGGGATTGTTGTCGCCACCTGTATCGCCGCTTACTGGCAACTTCCGGTCTTGTATGTGGAGATTCCCACGGCCATTCTGGAAGATCTGCATTTCGTGAATCTGGTCACATTTCAGGCAGCAGATTGGACCGGCGTTCTCGTTTCCGCATTCGTGATTGCGATTATCGCCAGTGCTGAAACACTGCTGTGTGCCACTGCCGTTGATTCATTGCATACCGGTCCCCGGACCAACTATGACAAAGAACTGCGATCACAGGGAATCGGGAACATGATCTGCGGATTCATGGGAGCCCTCCCGATGACGGGGGTGATTGTCCGAAGTTCGGCCAATGTTCAGGCAGGAGCCGCAACCCGGATGTCTGCAATTATGCATGGTGTCTGGTTCCTGGTATTCGTCCTGTTCATGGCCAGTCTGCTGCGAATGATTCCCACGTCGGCGCTGGCAGCCATTCTGGTTCTCACCGGTTACAAACTGGTCGATCGCAGTGCCGTGAAACAATTGGCCAAGTATGGCTGGAGCGAAGTTTTCATCTGGGCCGCAACCGTGATCGTCATTGTTGTGGAAGACCTCCTGCTCGGGGTTTTAACCGGTCTGGCATTGGCCATGCTGAAACTGGTGCTGCAGTTCAGTGCATTGAAAATCGCGGTTGATCGCAGTCAGGGAGCCGGGCGAACCGTCGTTCGACTGGAAGGAAATGCCAGCTTCCTGCGACTTCCCAAACTGGCTCGATCTCTGGAATCGCTCCCAGCCGGTTCTCATGTCATTCTGGATACGACGAAACTTTCTTATCTGGATCAGGCCTGTCTCGAACTGATGCAACAGTGGCGAGAGCAGTACGTCGCAGGAGGGGGAACTGTTGATGTCGACTGGAGTGCACTGGAAGCGTTTGCCCGAGCCGGAAACACACGCAGTCTGATGTCTTCTGATCAAACTCAAGCGGCGTGAGACGGAGTCTCCATGAAGGGGGCTTTTGTCTGCGGTCGGGCAAACTGGTCAGAATTTTCTGCCAACCGGTTTGCCTTGAGAGAGTCTGACAACATAATTTGAGCAAGAGGGTGAATCACGTAACGCGTGACCCACCCTCTTTTTTATGTAGAGCAAACTCTTGTGATGCAGACAACAGGGAACGGCAGATGTTTCAATACAACGGTAAGACGGCCTTGATCACCGGGGCCTCTTCCGGAATCGGCACCGCGTTTGCGCATGCTCTGGCGACTCGCGGGATGAAACTGATTCTTGTCGCCAGAACCCATGAGACCTTGAAAACACTGGCTGATCAGATCGGCAAAGCCCATCGTGTTCAGGTCGATGTCATTCCTGCTGATTTAAGCCAACCTGACGCCGCATCAAAGATCGCCGAAGAAGTTGCGAAGCGGAATCTGCAGGTCGATCTGCTGATCAATAATGCCGGCTTCATGACGCATGGTCCGTTTGAGAAGATTGACGCCGGTCAGGAACAGGCCGAAGTGATGGTCAACGTCGCGGCGGTCGTCGGACTGACGCATGCGTTCCTCCCCGGGATGCTGGAACGTCAGCAGGGGGGAGTGATCAACGTCGCCTCTGTCGCCGGTTTTCAGCCGATCCCGTATCTTGCCGTTTATGGGGCGACGAAATCGTTCGTGATTTCTTTCTCAGTCGCCCTCTGGGAAGAATGCAGGACCAGAAATGTTCGGGTATTGTGTCTTTGTCCGGGAACCACATCGACAGAATTATTCACTCGGGCAAACGCTCCGGAAGCATCACTCGGACGCCCGCGAACAGTGGAACAGGTGGTTGCCTGTGCACTGCGTGGATTGGATAAAAAGCGAAGCATCATCGTCGACGGATTGAAGAACTCGCTGCTCACACATGGTCCGCGATTGATTCCGCGATGGTTTGCCGCTCGTTGTGCGGGAAAAGCGGTTCGTCCCCGTTCTGAAAAGTCGTCCTGAGTGGAACGCATTTCCTGAAAGAATCAGATCGTCGACATTATGAATGACCATGGTCAATCTCCGGCCGGTGAGGAACGGAATGTTCTCTCAAGTGCTGCTGAGGAAATGGAAGCGCAAGCGGTGCAGAGTCTGTCGGCCGCCTATCGACAGATGAGAACCGAGATCGGCAAGGTGATCATCGGTCAGGAGGATGTGGTTGATCAGTTACTGATTGCTCTGTTCAGCCGTGGTCATTGCCTGCTGATGGGGGTTCCCGGTCTCGCAAAGACATTGCTGGTGAGTACGGTTGCCAGAATCTTGCAGTTGTCGTTCCGGCGGATTCAGTTCACCCCCGATCTGATGCCCTCGGACATCACCGGGACCGATGTTTTGCAGGATGATCCGGAAACAGGACGCAGAACATTTCAGTTCATGCAGGGGCCGTTGTTTACTCACATCCTGCTGGCCGATGAGATCAACCGGACTCCCCCCAAAACTCAGGCGGCCCTGCTGGAGGCGATGCAGGAACGGCATGTCACCGTCGGTTCTCATACCTATCGATTGCCGAGTCCATTCTTCGTGCTGGCAACACAGAATCCGATTGAACAGGAAGGAACGTATCCCTTGCCGGAGGCTCAGCTCGACCGGTTCATGTTCAACACGATTGTGCGTTACCCCACCGCCGACGAGGAATTACAGATTCTCAAACAGACCACAGGCACCCGACAGCCTGAACTGGAACCGACATTAACAGGAGAACAGATTCTCGCGTTACAGGAGGTCGTCCGTCGGGTTCCCGTCGCGAATCATGTGTTTGAATATGCACGCGATCTGGTTCGGGCAACGCGGCCGGATGAACCGGGTGCGACTCCTTACATCAGGAAATATCTCTCCTGGGGAGCTGGTCCACGTGCAGGGCAGTTTCTGATTCTCGGGGCGAAAGCCCGGGCGATTCTGGAAGGGAGATTTCATGTTTCGACGGAAGATATCCGCGCGGTGGCCCGACCGGTGTTGCGGCATCGTCTTTTGACCACGTTTCAGGCCGACAGCGACAGCATTTCTCCAGACAACGTGATTGAGCACCTGATCCAGACAGTTCCGGTGGCTGTGCAGAAACTGGGGACTCAAATTGCGGAGAGAACGTAAATGGCTGGCCGGGTTTCGCAAAGGGTGGCCTCATCAGGCCATTGGCGGTAAACTGAAAGGGATTCCTCATCCTGATGTTTTCCAGTGGGAGGTATGAAAGTCTTCCTTTGGCTTCAGATTCCTCCGTTCCTTCTCAATGACCAAGCGACATTACCTGCTGATTATCACCAGCACTTTGATGTGCCTGCTTCTGCTCGTTGCGGTGCTTCTCCCGTTGGACTATGTCTTCGCGCCATCGGGACCGATTACCAGGGAACCGTCGCAACGGCCGGAAGGGATGGCGTGGGTTCCCGGAGGGGTTTTCGTCATGGGGACGGATGAGATTCCGTATCCCGGCAAGTCGAATCCTGACCGAATCAAACAGGACGAAAGTCCGGCTCACGAAGTGGAACTCGACGGTTTCTGGATGGATGAGACGCCTGTCACCAATCGTGAGTTCGCCCGCTTCGTTGATCAAACCGGCTATGTCACATTTGCCGAACGGGAACTGACCAAAAACGATTTCGCCGCTCGTGGTGCCGATGTTTCCAACTTTCCCAGCGGAGCAATTCCCCCGGGGTCGCTTTGCTTTAATCCTGATTTCGATCGACGACAACTGGTTGTGGGGGGCTCCAACTGGGAGGTTCAAGTCTGGAAGATTATTGATGGAGCCAGCTGGCGGCACCCGGACGGACCGGATTCCAACATCAACAGTCGCCTTGATCATCCTGTCGTGCACATCGCCTGGGAAGATGCACAGGCCTATTGCGAATGGGCCGGAAAACGACTGCCGACCGAAGCCGAGTTCGAGTATGCCTCACGTGCTGCCGGAAAAGAAATTGTCTATCCTTGGGGGAATGAATTTCGTCCTGAGAACCATTACATGGCCAATTTCTGGCAAGGGGAGTTTCCGACCGATCGTCGCAACGAAGATGGCTTCCTGACGACCTCGCCGGTGAAATCATTCCCTTCCAACGCACTGGGCATTTACGATCTCGCCGGAAATGTCTGGGAATGGTGTGCTGATTTGTACGCAGCGGACTATTACGCACATTCCGCCAGAAAGAACCCGAAAGGTCCCCAGGTCAGCTTTGATCCTCAGATGCCGGGGATCGTGCAACGGGTTCAACGAGGGGGCTCATTTTTGTGTAACGTGAATAATTGCACCGGATATCGAACCCGGGCCCGTGGTCGCGGGGATGCTGCTTCCAGCAGCTATCACAATGGATTTCGGTGTGTCGTGGATTCCACAATGGTGGAAGCGTACCGGAAACGTCAGGCTGCAATTCAGTCACCAGCCCCCCAGTTGCAGTCTGTTCAATCGCCATCAACGAGTGATCGTATCGATTCGGAAACCTGAAAATCGGGGGAGCTGATCCATTGAATTCCGGAATGTTCCTGTCCGTCAATTTCCCTGTGGATTTGACGCCGACTTTGTCATGAGGTTACCTTGTCTCTGCAGACGATGTTTGTGTGTACATCTGTCTGCACTCCATCGAGCGAACTGCTCTCACATCAAGAAACAGTTTGAATGGAGCGGCCGATTGCCGCAGGATTGAGAATGGCGAGGGGAAAAAGTCTCAAACCGACCCCTGGACAACACGTTAAGGTTGTTGAGGGGGCGACGATGCCGGAATTTCCAGACTTGCCGATTGCCGGCTGGACCGGGCTGGTTCTGGAAACAACCGGAACCGGAGCGAAGCTGAAAGTCATTCTGGAATGGGACGAACCAACGCAGGTTCGCATTCCGGAGAATTATCGTGCCCACTGCGAATCGCAGGGCCTGATGCACACCATGGCCTGCCTTCCCTCCGCCGACCTCGAAGTCCAGTAAAGCAAGGTGCTTTACCCCGGTGCAGGCGAATCACGATTGAGGCATTCGCGGGGGTCCAACTTTTCGCCTGCGGAACGCCGAGAGCCGATCCCGGGATTCGCCCTCAACTCGAATTCTTCTCCCTTGAAGGGGAGAAGGGGGATTCAGAGACGGGCTCCGATTGGTTGATCAATTCATTTCTCTGATAAATGCTGACACCCGTCGTCTGATCGCAGGGTAACACTTGGGAACAATCTCGCAGTGGCGGGAAAATAGGGAGAGGTGAATTCTCCGAACGTTCCCGTCAACACTGCGGCTGGTTTGTCGCGGCCGCGCCTCAATTTGTTCAAAATTCTTTCAACCTGCGAGAGTTTTGAACGTAAGCAGTCCAGTCGCCCACTTCGAGGCATCTCATTGCAAATTTTTACCGGGACTATTCAGATGCTCCGTTTGCGTTGTTTCGGAATCACCTGTGCCGTTCTTCTTCTGGCGTTCGTGGCTTCTACTGCCCAGGCACAACCCGGAACTTTCGGGACGGGAGAAACCAAACGAAAGCCGGTCGCACAGCCGATCGGGCTGGTCAACGTCAGCAGCATTGACAAGAGTCTTCAGGAAATCGCCCAGATGTTCCGGATCACCGGACGAAGCGACATGATGGATGTCGTAAATGGATTTCTGGATAACGAAAACGTCCGCAACTTTCCGGGGGTCGATCGGACACGACCGCTGGGATACATGTTCTTTCTGGGATCGGATCTTCCTCCTCGTCCCATTCCGGTTGTCTACTTCGGAGTCACCGATGAAGCTCAGGTCGTAGAACAGATCAAGGCGGTCGGCGGAGATATTGCCGAAGCCGGAGAGGGTGTTTACAACCTGGGAACCTCAAAAGAGAACTACAGTCAACTTCATTTCCGAAAAGGATACGCTTATCTGTGCGGCGATCCTGGTAGCACTTTTCTGGAAGACTATGAAATCCCGGAAGTGGAAACGCTGGTCGGTAAACTCTCGGCTCGATATGACCTGGCCGGTTCGATCAATCTGCGCGGGATTCCGCCGTTGATGAAGCAGGTCTTCGCGACCTTTTTCTCCCAGCAATCGGCAGCACAGTTACAGCAGCGTGATCACGAGTCGGATGCCTCGTATCAGGCCCGGCGTGCGAGTGGGCTCAGTACGTTACAGGCGATCGAGCAACTGATTCGGGACGGCGAAGAAATCATCATTGGTGTGGATTCCACAGAAGATGGCCGACGTGCTGTTCTGGAAGTGTCGATCGATGCGGCACAAAACAGCGAGTATGCCAAGTATCTTCACGGAATCGCCGGCGCTCCTTCCGCCTTTACTCCACTTCTTCGTGAAAAGCATCCGTTGCAGATCTCCATGTCGTGGAACGCTGATTCGCGTGAAAAAACGGCCATGCTCGGCTTTCTCGAAGCGTTCAGACTGGAGATGAAAGGAAAGCTGAATGAAAGTGCCCAGTCATCTGTCGATGGACTGGTGCAGACCCTGCAGGCAACTGTGAATAACGGACACATTGATTCCGTCATTCAGTTCATTCCGGTCAAGGACAAAAAATTCGTGTTGCTCGCGGCCGTCAAAGTCGTTGGAGGACAGGCACTCGAAGGCCATCTGAGAGAGTTCTCCCGTGGAATCACCGAAGCAAACAGCAGTGTTCAATTCGACCTGAACCTGCATCAACATGAACAGGTGACATTCAGCCGGATTCGATCCAAACCAGGACGCAATGAACGTCGTATCTTTGGAGAGAAAGCGGATGTCTATTGGGGAGTGGGAAACAACACACTCTGGCTCGGACTGGGAGGAGACGACATGCTCGCCACCTTCGATTCGGCCATCGACTCCATGACCGCCCCCAAAACATCCGGAAACACGGTGACCGCCACGCCGTTTCAACTCATTTTCAGAGCCCTTCCCTGGCTGGAAGTGACAGAGACCGGCAAAGAAAAGGGACGCTCACTGGAGCGTCGCGAATTGATTCAATCCGCATTGAGTCCGGAGGATGACGCACTGCGTGTGGAAGTGCGTCCCTCCGATTCCGGCGTGCGAGTGACATTTCGTTTTGACGAAAGTTTCGTTCGACTTCTGGGATCGGCCTTCGCCGATCTATATGACCGATCACAACTGTGAAAGGGCAATCAGGAGTGACTTTGCGTGCCGCCAGTGCCGAACGGGAAATCGCATGTGGCCTGGGCACTGGCGGACAAGCCGACCAGTGGCACACTTTAGAACCCATTTTTTAGTCGTGGCCAAGTAGTAGTAGGGTCAAAGTCGCACAACGTGTTGGTAGGTCGTCGTCAACAAGTCAGTCGTGCTTGCGGCGGTTCGTTCCTATTGAAAACTTGTCCTGCGGCTGACGACCCACTGCATCATCATGTTGACTCGACCCACCCTACGAATGTGAATTATCGAGGCGATGGGGCCGTCAGTTTGGGGAGAAATCCTTCCTGGAAGACTTCGCGGGCCACGGAAGCATCCCCGTTCTTGAAGTTGGAACGTTGCACCATCAGCACCCAGGCGATATTTCGTTCAGGGTCAATCCAGACCTGTGTTCCATAAGCTCCTCCATGACCGAAGGTACCAGGGCTTAACTGAGCAGTAATTCCCTGTGGGTTGCGGACAACACAGGTGGCCACTCCCCAGCTGTTTCCGGGAGTGAAGGCGGTGGAGAGTTCCGCGGGAGTGTGCATCGTGCGGAACCGTTTGACGGTCTCCGGTTTCAGAATGCGCTTGCCATCCAGTTCTCCTTGATTGAGCAGCATTTGAGCCAGTCGGGCATAATCGGGAGCGGTGGAATAGAGCCCCATGTTGGGAAACGGAGTCCGATCCCGTTTGGCTGGTTCTTTTCCGAACATCAGCAGCAAGTGGTTCTTTTCCCGCTCGAGTTCACCATTGTCATTGCGACGGTACGTTTCCACGAGCCGTGGAAGTTGGGCTTCAGTCAGATAGAACGTGGTGTCCACCATTTTCAATGGCTCGAAAAATTCTCTCGCAAGATACTCGTCAAATGGAACTCCCGACACAATTTCCACGATATGCCCGGCCGTGTTGATACTCGACTGGCAATATTTCCACTGTGTGCCTGGCTGAAACTGAATCGGTTTTTCCACGTAATAAGGAATCAGTTCTTTCAACGTCAGCAGATGATGAGTCTTTGAACGATCGATTTCCTGCAGTCCTGAAGTGTGGGTCAGCAATTGGAGAATGGTCACCTCGACCGGTTCCCCCTCTTTGTTCTTCAGTTCTTTGAACTCTGGAATGTATTTGGAAACCGGATCGTCCAGTTTCAATTTCCCTTCCTCTTCCAGCTTGCAGACCGCCAGACCGGTGATCGGTTTGGTCATGGAAGCGATGAAGCAGATCGAGTTCGTCTGCATCGGAATCTGCTTCTCAATGTTGGCTTGTCCCACCGCACTCAAATGCAGAACCTGACTCGGCGTGACTACGGTCGCCACGGCGCCGGCGATTTCTTTTTGTTCAACCAGTCTGGCAAGTTGCTCCTGAACTTCAGGAAAACCGGGAATCTGTTGCGGAGCGGTCTGTCCTTCCGCACGAGCGATTTGACCAGATACGGCGACACACAGAGTCGCAACAACAAACAGACGTCGCAGAAAACCGAGCGGCAAACCAGTAATCACTGATGTTCTCCTATGTGAACGATTGAAAAGAGATTCTCACGCAAAGTTTGAAAGAGACGGTCGAAGTGAAAAGGAGAAGAACTCACGCAAAGGCGCTAAGGCGCAAAGATTTTTGTTTCATGTTGTATGTGAATTCTTCGCTGCTTTTTTCAGGGGAAACAATAAGGAGGGAGCTTATAATGAACTTCTTAGAGCCGCGAACAAAACCTCTCAGACGATGAGTATTTCCTTTCCGCGAGCGGATCGGGGTCAGTTTTGTCAGGGGTTCTTAATAGATGGTTAATCATTGAATCACGGTGTGAATTATTATTGTTATTTATTCGATCGATTCGTGATATTCGTGGTTTCTCCAAGATGGATATCCGCTTCGGCGTGATCATAAAGAACGACATTATGTCTATCTCTTGGCGCCTTTGCGTGAGTCTCCTCTTCTGTATTTATGAATCGCCAGGATCGTCTTACGAAAACAGTCTCCAGATCGCCGCTGCCGGCAGGAGGAGAAACAGGATGGCGCTGGCGCCGCAGCCTGCGGTGTTGACGGTTCGAAATCCTCCCGGGTTTTCTTTTTCCAGTGCGTCCGTTAACTGATCGATGAAGTTCTTGGCGTCTACCAGACTGCTTCCGGTGGCGTTACGGTACTCTTTTATCGCCTGAATTTTTTGACGGGTATAGATCAGTTCAATGATCTCAGTCCGTTGTTCGTCAGTGAGTTCGCGGGGCATTTTCTTCTTTCCGGATGAGATAGTCTTCGAGAGCGATTAACAGGGGATCGATTGCCCGGGCTTGAATTGAATGGGGCGGACTCCAGGGAAACCAGCGGGAGTCGTCATGTTCTGTCACGCTGATAGCATATTCCTCGTCGACATAGGCCAGATACAGAACCAGTGTTTTAGTGACCATCTCAGACTCCGATCCTCCATACCGGGTGCTGGTCACCTGATACTGCTGCTCATACAGAAAATCAGGATCGACGCGAACATGAGAGCGGGAGATACCTGTCTCCTCTTCCATTTCACGCAGAGCGCATTCCAGGTCGGTTTCGCCGGGATCGACGTGTCCTTTGGGGAAGTCCCAGCGGTCGGAGTGGCGCATCAGCAGGAACGATTGCACCGGATGACCGTAGACGAGAAGAACTCCGCAAGATCGGGCAAGTTGTGTTTTTGACATGAACCCCAATTCAAAAAACAGTCCGATGAAAAGAAGCAACAAAATGATCGCTGTTCAATCATACTCTGACGAGTTCGTGGTTTCTGCGCTCCGGTGCTCAAGAATTGAATCGCCGCTCGCTCGCAGTCTGTTTGACATTGGATTATAAGACAGAAGGATCAGCTTTCACCAATGGGACAAGAGGAGTTCTCGATGCGGTGTTGTTTGCAGTGTTGTTTTATGTGGGGGCTGGCTTTGCTGGCCGGTCTGCAATGGGGAAGTGCCGTTCAAGCGGAAGTACGGCTGCCGAAGTTCGTGGGGGACCACATGGTTCTTCAGCGTGATCTGCCGATCCCGATCTGGGGCTGGGGGAAGCCGGGGGAGAAAGTCACCGTCAAACTGGGAGACGACTCTGCACAAGCGACCGCCAACGAGAACGGTGAATGGCGAGTGGAACTTCCAAAGCGTGCAGCAAGTGCCGATCCGGTGACATTAACCGTTACCGGTGAAAACACTTTGACCTTGAACGACATTCTTATTGGAGAAGTCTGGCTCTGTTCAGGGCAGTCTAATATGGAATGGTCGGTGGCTCGAAGTACGAACGCCGAAAAGGAAATCGCTGAGGCCAATCATCCGCTGATTCGTCAGATCAAGATCGGTCGCAATCCAACACCGGTCGCACAGTCGGACGCCACGGGAACCTGGCAGGTCTGCACTCCGCAGAATGCCCCGGGCTTCACCGCCGTTGGCTACTTCATGGGGCGAGAACTGCAAAAGGAACTTAATGTTCCAATTGGCCTGATCAATTCCTCCTGGGGAGGGACCCGCATCGAGCCATGGACTCCTCCAGTTGGATTTGAAGGAGTCGAGGAACTGAAGACTCTGTCAGAAAAGGTCCGGAATCAAAGCGAGACGGCCAAGGTGACTCAGGGGGATCCGGTCGCCTTGTACAACGGAATGATTCACCCATTTGTCGGCTTACCCATTCGTGGAGCCATCTGGTATCAGGGAGAATCCAATGTGACAGAAGGACTGCTCTATCGGGCGAAGAAACAGGCACTTGTTGAAGGCTGGCGAAAAGTCTGGGGGATCGGCGACTTCCCGTTCTATTTCGTCCAGATTGCTCCTTACCAGTACGGTCAGGCGGCTCCTGATGTTCTCCCCACTTTCTGGGAAGCTCAGGCGGCTGCGGCTGCGACCATTCCGAACACCGGAATGGTTGTGATCAACGACATCGCGACCCTCAATGACATTCATCCCCCCAACAAGCAGGATGTCGGCAAACGTCTGGCCGGGATGGCATTGAAGAGAACCTACGGAAAAGCAGATGTCGTCGACACCGGGGCGACCTTCAAGTCACTGGAAACAAACGGCAATCAACTGACCGTACTGTTCGAAAACACCGCAGGGGGACTGAAGTCTCGTGACGGGAAACCATTAACCGGATTCGAAATCGCCGGAAAATTGGGTGAGTGGAAAGCGGCTGCTGCAAAGATTGACGGTGATCGTGTGATTCTGACTGCGGAAGGAATCACGGACCCGAATGCAGTGCGATTCGCCTGGCATAAACTCGCCGAGCCGAATCTCACGAACGGAGCTGGCTGGCCGACTGGAGCATTCCGCGCCGGCGAGATTTCTCAGCCCGTCGCAAAGTAGAGAGCACACTCAAGTTGAAATGATGTTTCAGGCAGCTTTCAGAGAAATCTGGAAGCTGTTTTTTTGTCTTTTTCGTGGTGATTCACCCAGTATTAACGGGCCGTTCCGTTACCGGTGTTCTGATAGGTGAAGGTGAAGACGTCGACCAGATCATTGAAAGTGGGCTGGATTCCGATTTTCACATAGCGACGATCGCGAGAGACGATTGCCTGAGTCTGCATTGCGCTCCCTGAGCCAACGATTCCAATTTGTGGAGCAAAGCCGACGGCTCCCGCGCGACGGGGCGAAATCGGGCGTTGTGCACGACTCTCTTCCAACTCCCGGCGAACCTGCAGCGCCTGACGGTCAACTTGTCTCGCAGGACGAATTCCTGATGTCGAACGTGGTGACGGTGAAGTTGATTCAATGGTCTCGGTACGAAAAGAAACCGCGCGGAGCACCGTGCGGCGTCCTTTGGGCAGATCAATCGTCAATGCGGCTTCTCCCTCTCCATCGAGTGTCAGGGTCCGGACGATTCTGGATTGATCGCTGGTGCCTTCGAGCATTGTCACTGTCAGAGTCGCCCGATCTCCGACCAGCTTTCCCCCTAGATTTTTGATCGTGATTCGATACGGTCCGGCTGGCCCGCGCGGGCAGACATACAACTCATAGGAACTCTTGGAATCCGGACCAATTCCGTCATGAAGAAACAGTCCGCCGGTTGGAGTCTGTGGTGATTCCGTGGAGCAGATGGCACCGAACGGTTCTTCCACCTGCATGTCGAGATCGGCCGGGCCGTTCCAGTCGAGACGAATGATCAGGTCACGACTTTTGGCATTGGCGAGAGATTCTTCAACACGTCGGGCTTGTGTTTCATCCTGCTTCTGCCGGAACCGGCGCGCGAGGTCTTTCAGAGCGTTCTCGGCGTCACGATGCTGTTTGAGATAATCGGAATCCCAGCTGTGCATGAGGATTCCCGTTGCTCCCCATTCGATCCCCTCGGTGTTCTCCAGATCGCGCGCCAGCTTTAATCCCAGAACATACGGCTCCGCACGTTCCGGCAGAATTCCCGAAGCCTGTCGATAGAGTGTTAATGCGGTGGATTTCCGGCCGAATCGGGTCAGGTACGCTCCAGAGAAAATCATCGTTTCATAATCGGCCCCGCCGAAATCGGTCAGGGAGAGCATGACTCGTTCGACCTCTTCTTTCGGAGCCCCTTCGATCTCCATTGTCAGTGCCAGCACTTCATACATCCAGGGTTGCGACTGCCCGTGAATCAGGGCCGATTGCAGGCAGGCAATCACCTGAGGGTATTGCTTCTCGGCATGAAGTTTGAGGACCCAACCGGAGAGCAATTGCGGGGCGGGACGATGCTGGGAGAAGAACTGATCCCAGACTTCACGCGGAGTGCCGGTCGTGAGATCCGGCATCTTGACATCGGTTTCATAAGCCGGTGCCGCTGGGGGGGATCCACGACCGGCCGTCGTCGATGATGGATCAGGGGATTCTTTTGCGGCAGCAAACGAATTCAGGGGGAGCTGCGGGGCAGGTTGCCTCGGAGTTCCCCCTGTTCGAATTTGACTAAGCTGGCCAGCTTGTTCAGCTTGAACTTGCAGGATTACTGGAGCGGTTTTTTTTTGACGGAATCTGTGCTGAGGGAATCAACCGGGACGACAGCAGCGTCAGACGATGGAATGGCTGAAAGCGGAGTTGCAGGGATACTGAATCCTCCCATCCCCATACCACCACCCATGCCGCCACCCATACCTCCGCCCATTCCTCCCATACCGCCACCCATACCTCCGCCCATTCCTCCCATACCTCCACCCATACCTCCGCCCATTCCTCCCATGCCACCACCCATGCCGCCTCCGCCCATAGGCTGGATGTCCATGAGTTCACCGATTGGATAGATACGGAATTCGCGGCGTTCGTTGGCTTCGACCATGGTGGTGATCTGCATGACTTCATCTCTGACGATGAATGTCAGTTCGGTTCCTCCCACATTCGCCAGCATCAGTTTCAATGCACTGCGCAGTTTGATTCCGGAAAGGACCAGATTGACTTCTTCGTCACCGGTCAGTCCTTCGGCTTCCAAGGCTCCGGTGTCGAGAATGATCGGGATGTTATGAATCTGGGAAAGGTGCTGGATCACGTCTCTCAATGGAGTTCCGGGGAACTCGACGTCGGTATTCTTGTTCAGTTCTTCGTGAATCCGTCGTTCGTTTTCACTGCTGAACTGCAGGTCGACCGATTTCCATTTCTTGCGTCCTTCGGTCAGAGCCCACCAGCGTTCTGCTGAGGGGTATCGAATCGATGGGTTGTCCGGAAATGGGACGTGTGCCAGTTCCACCTGATGAAGTGTCTCAAGCAGACGATCTGATCTGAGATCCCGCAGGCGGGTGGCGTTATCGACTTGTGTCGCTGCTTCTGTCATGAAGACTTCTGCAATTCCGACCGCCGAATTGGGGAAGGAATCCAGAACCTGTCGGGCCTGAGCTTCGGCAGAGCCATATGCTTCGATATTTCCCTGGTACGCCTCGGCCATCAGGGCGCGAATGCGGTCGACCATCTGAACCAGTTGCATATCCCGTTCGGTTGCGAAATCGATCAGGCGAGCGGTGACTTCCGCTTCAGCAGCCAGTCGCTGCCGTTCCTGATCCACCGCATCGTACTGAGCACGCCGGGCTCGAACATCCTGCAGGCTGTTGTTCACCAGCCGCAACAGGTTGTTTCGCAAATCCGGTGCAATATCGGTGGCCGACTTGATCGTGGCACGTGTCCGGGTGAGCAGATCTTCTGCCTGTGATCCCAAAGCATTGTCAAGGAGTCGGTTTGCGTTCTGAATCTGGATTTCGACTTCGCGTTGCAGCTTCTGACCTTTGGCATCACGCAAGGCTTCGTACCCTGCGATATTTCCGGTCGGAACCGGTTGTTCACGGTCATCCAGAGGAGACTGCGGGGCTGGTGGTGCGGGCTCGGCCTGAGCCATCAGTCCCAGACTTCGATCACGGGAGGCTTTGATCAGTGTTGCCCCGCGTGGGCTGTCTGGATCGGCACCTGCCAGGATTTCACCAGCCTGTTCGGCCTTTTTGAAGGAACCCGTCGCCAGAGCCTGTTCTCCTTCGGCGGAGACCAGAGAAATGTAATCTTCGAAGGTCTGGTGAGCATGGTTGACCATCCAGTCACCGGCCAGACCGACAACCAGCCCATCGGTCGCTTTGGCTTCTCTCCAGAACGGAGCAAGGAAAGTGTTTCCTTCAGTTCGTTCCGGTTTTGGAAGAGTGTATTCCACGGAGGCGGACGATTGATCTCCGACAGAGACTTTCACACCATCCTGGATTTCCCCTGTGAGCAGATAAACCGTTTCGCGATCCGCTCGCATCGGTAATGCGCCGGTGGAAAGCAGTTCCAGAGATTGCGGCTCAACCGTGACGCTGGTCGGATAGAAGACGGGTCGGTGTGTGGCGTCGGCGAGTTGCTGTCCCAGCTGATCGCTCGACTGGGATTTGTCTGACCAGTCGTCCCGGATGACATAGCCACCCGTCTGTTCCCCAAGAATTCCGAGCAATCGCAAATCGGTTTTTGTGCCGACAGCAAAGCTGTGAACGGGAATTTCACGGTTCCGGAACTGAGTGGTTAATCCTTTCAGTTCCTCTGGCTGAAACACATGAGCGATGCTCATGCCGTCCCCGATAATCAGAACGGAACCTTGTTGTTTTCCATTCAACTGCTCGGCAGCAGCATTGAGTGCATTTGCGAGATTGGAAGCTCCGGCTGGAAAACGATCCGGTAATGTTGCGGCGACTTCCTCAATCGCGACTGCCGGGGAAACAAAGCCCTTCGTCAGTGGAGCGACATTGACATCGTAAGCCAGGACTTTGACCTGATCACCGGCAGGGAGTTTCTTCAGGAAGGCGTTGAGAACATCGGTCGCCAGTTTACGGTGTTCTCCCACCTGACTGGCGGAAGAATCAAACAGAACGACATGAGTCACGGTGTCGTGAGCGGGACGTGTTCCCTCGTAAGGGAGCGAGATGGCTCCGATCGAGGTCCCATCGGGAGACTGATAGGTTCTGACAAGGACATCCGCTGCCTGAGCGGAAGCGTCAAAGAGCGGGCTGGCCAGCATCAGCCCTCCCCCCAACAGAGCAGGGAGTGCCGCCGGGACCCAGCTTCGGAGCAGATTCAATTTCAACCCGGCCTTCCGGCGTCCCTGCTTGAAAGCGGGACTGTCGCCAACCACCTGACTCAGGGAAATGGACGGATTCGGCGAAGAGGAACGATTCATCTGTGACCGCGACGGGTTGAACATGTCGAATTCTCCGGGGTGATGTCCGCCCCTGATTCGGAGATGACGGAAACATCACATGTTGGAAACAGGAACGGCGCCGACGAGATAACGGCAACGCTGTCCTGAAGACGTAATTTGTATCTTACCGGCTTGACGATGCGAGATTGAACTGAAATCTGAGGAAAGATGGGCTTTCTTTCCCGACTGGTCTCTTTTGTCCACTATGATCATTACCGTCCGCGAAAACGGGGCGTCTGGCTTACAGACCGACGTTGACGTACTGTAATCGCTCTGCGAATGCCCGTTGCAGGCGGGATTTTGAGTACAATCGGACGACTTCGTTGTTGTATGTGATTTGCCCGTGCTCATTGAGTCCGAGCAGAGGCTGCAGTTCCGGAATGGCCTTTCCGGCGTACAGGGCGGCAAACGTTTCCGGGTCAACACCTCGACCCGATTCCAAATCCTCCCGGGCATTTCCTCCACCCGACATAATCAGAAAAACATTGAGTCCGTCGGTAATTGACTGATATCGGCCGGCCACTTCCAGTGCATCTTTGGCGTCAACCAGACTTTTATAGGCGGCATTGATTTTGAGTGCCGCTGCATCTGGCTTGTTGTCATCCTGAGCGGTCACAACGGACTGTGAAACTTGCCCCAGTCCACACAAATAGCCAAACCCAATCATCAGTGCGGCTGATGCCACAGAACGTACTCGACGCATGTCTGGATCTCTCGCTGTCGTTGGAATCTGGAGAAGGGAGGTGGAATGCAGAGATTTGTGTTTCAAGTCAGATTATCCTTCCCCGCGACACAGGACACAACGCTTCCCTTCGAAAATTCAGGAGTCAGGCTCAATTCAGAACGTGAGCCCTGTCCGATTCTCTGAGTTTTACCACGAATGCATGCTGTCCCGGTTTTCCGACGTGACACCTCTTCAACCGGAACCGGCAGTTTTTGTCTTCGACACTGCAGGATCGTCCCCGGAACGTCGCCCCGAATACTGACAACATGATCGCAGTCGAATTGCGGTCTGTCTTCCTCAGTTTCGGTCGATTCAACGTGTGGGATGGAAGCCAAGTTCGCGAGAGAACTCAGGGAAAGAGAAGCTGCGGTCGGACGCGCATTTCAGTCCGATCAGGTAGAATATCGCTTTTCTTTCGGTTGTGGCGTTTTTGACAAGATTACCCCTTCGGCTCTTTACTTGAATAATGGAGCATCGGTCAGATCTCGATCCGGGACAGCGGCCTGTTGAACGACCGGAGGAGCAGAGCTTTCGTGACGCAATCGGGATTCCTCATCGGCAAAGCGGGTGGCTTCCTGGGAAATCGGCGGGCCTATGATTCCTGACTGTTCTCCCACGCAAAAGGTGACGACCAGAAGCAGTCCGTATGTGAAGATTGTGGGGCCCAGTTGTGGACTGGCCCATTTTAGAGCCGTTCCAAAGGATTTCTTGAGTCGGGGGAGCGGACCATCCCAACCGACGGAATAGACTTCATCCAGCAGGAGATGCGAAAAGAACCCGATGGCCACGCCGACTCCCATCAGTAATTTGACGGTTGGGGCCGGGTTGGGATAAATCAGGTACACCATTTCCGCTGCGATCAGTGTCGCAGGGATACTGTGAAACATTCCTCGATGCACACTGAAGCGGTTGATCAACCCGGCCAGTCCGTAGCGGATTCCGACGTACATTCCCAGCATCAGAAGAATCATGACTTCCGTCGTCACCGGAAGCTGTGACCATTTCAGGACATGCCCGACCAGAACCAGCGGGGCCACCGCCGCAGTGAGGGAGAAAATTTCCTGACCCGGCCGGGCGGTCGGACTGTCGAGATCCGGCAGCATTCCGGCAATTCCGGCCAGAACACCACCGACGGCCGCTTCTGCAGGGGCATAGCCGAGTAAGGTCGCGGCCGCGACGCCGTACCCCAGACCCAGCATTCCACTGACGGTGATATGTTCTCGAAAAGCGGCCATGCGTCCTCCATGACGCAACGGTTTGCCCCCTTTTATAGAGGGACTTCAGTCTGAATGTATTCAGACATTATCGGACAGCAACAGTGCTGACCTTTTGTTTATCATTAATGAGGTTTGGGGGAGAATCAGAATGGAAAATCGAAAAATCCAGCGGGAGATTGACAGAACCTCAGAGTGAGAGACCTGTCTCAAGGGGGCGGGGTTCTATCAAATTCGGCACGATATGGGCAAGCAGACTTCCTCAGTCGCATTAATGGCTGCTGATTTGAACCTGTCGTCTGGCATGCCAGGTGACCTATCTCCTTACAGAGAAATCACATTCAGAAACATCACTGACTTCGGCAGAAAATTCAGGTATGATTCCGTGTTGAAAATGTCTGATCGGTAGTGGGTTTCGCATTTGTTCCGTCCTCCCTAACATTAAAGAGACGGCCAAATATCGAGAGACTTTTAGAGCCGCGAACAATACCTCTCAAACCATGGACTTTTCCTTTCCGCGAGCGGATCGGGGTCAGTTTTGTCAGGGGTTCGTAGTCTCGTGCTGTGAATTGCAGGAAATTGAAAATGAGTGACGCGCGGAATCTGTTTAATAAGGTCTGGGATCTTCACACGGTCGGAACGCTGCCATCGGGGCAGACACAATTGTTTATCGGTCTGCACCTGATTCATGAAGTGACCAGTCCGCAGGCGTTCGAGATGCTGCGAGACCGGGGGCTGAAGGTGAAAGCCCCAGAGCGGACTGTTGCGACCGTTGACCATATTGTTCCCACCGACATTCAGGCCCGTCCGTTTCAGGATGAACTGGCCGAAGAGATGATGTCGGCCATCGAGCGGAACTGCAAGGAATTCGGCGTCACCCTGCTGGATATCACCGGCGGACTGCAAGGGATTGTCCATGCTGTTGGCCCGGAACAGGGACTGACTCAGCCCGGTTTGACCATTGCCTGCGGGGACAGTCACACCTCAACGCATGGAGCATTCGGAACCATTGCGTTCGGAATCGGGACGTCGCAGGTGGCCTACGTTCTTTCGACGCAGACGCTCGCGATGAACAAACCGAAAGTGAAACGGGTTGTCGTCAACGGCAAGCTTGCTCCCGGCGTTTATGCCAAGGATGTTGCCTTGTACATCATCCGTAAACTGGGCGTGAAGGGGGGCATTGGATATGCCTATGAATTTGCCGGAGAAGTCTTCGATGCGATGAGCATGGAAGAACGGATGACCGTCTGCAATATGAGCATCGAAGGGGGAGCCCGATGCGGTTACTGCAACCCGGATGAAACCACGGTCGAATACTTGCGGGGGCGCCCTCATTGTCCCAAAGGGGACGACTTCGAGAAAGCGGCCAGATGGTGGCTTTCACTCGCCTCGGGCCCTGATGCCGAGTTCGATGATGAAGTCGTCTACCATGCCGACGATATCGAACCGACGGTCACCTGGGGAATCAACCCCGGTCAGTCGGTGGGGATCAGCGAATCCATTCCTGCGGTCGAAGATTTCCCGCAGGAAGAACAGGCCGGAGTCAAGGAAGCCCTGCAGTTCATGGAACTGGAAGCGGGACAGTCGATGAACGGTGTGAAAATCGATGTTGCGTTCATCGGTTCCTGCACCAACGGTCGACTCTCCGACTTGCGTGAAGCGGCGGAATTCGTACGTGGCCGGAAAGTGGCCCCGGGAGTGAAAGCTCTCGTCGTCCCCGGTTCCCAACAGATTGCAAGACAGGCGATCGCCGAAGGTCTTGATAAGATCTTCTCAGACGCCGGATTCGAATGGCGGTACGCCGGTTGTTCGATGTGCCTGGCGATGAACCCTGACAAATTGAAGGGGCGGGAGATGTGTGCCTCCTCATCAAACCGCAACTTCAAAGGGCGTCAGGGGAGTCCCACCGGACGAACTTTGCTGATGAGCCCTGTCATGGTGGCCGCCGCCGCGATTGAAGGACACGTCACCGACTCACGTGAGTTGCAGGCCGTGACGGTCTAGAGCAGTTTGCTCTACCATGTGCCCGCGCAGCACGCGTTTCAACAGGAAAAGCGCTGCACTCGCGTGGCGGGGACGGGGAAGTCATTTTGCAAGTTGCTCTACTGTTGCGTCCACTCTAAATACTGGGGTTGGAAAACCGAAACGGGAGCGGCCAACGAGCCGCGGAACACGTCGGGCAACCCACAGATTGAGGCTGGATACAGCACTACTGCTTTGTCAGAACGAAAAATGAGAGTGGCCGGGGTTGGAGCGTACTCGCGAAACCCCGGGGCTTCCCTCGCTTCGCTCAGTCCAGCCCCGGCCACCCAACCCCATTTTATCACGTTGACACAGCACTACGTCGGCTTTTGTTTTCGGTCGTTGCTGCTGTTGTGCTGATAGGTGGGCCAGTTCGGTTCGTAGTCATCAGACTGGTTTCCCCAGACGTGCCATTGCTCGCTGAATTTTCCTCTGGCAAACAACTCCAGATACGGGCCAGGGCTACATTCTTCGATCAGGTGATACAACTCATCCGGCTTGCGTGAGTGCTCCCGTTTTCGGGTTTTGATGATGTTGACCTGACGCCGTCCGGCCTCTGCTGTGCGGAGCTTGCCCCGTGTTCCAAAGAGAATTAGCTCGGTTGTATTGCGAAAATAGAACCCGACTCCGCGACCGTCTGGTTCTCCATCTTTGCGGACTTTGTGCCAGACCAGATTGGTCTTATAGGTGAACCCCCACGCGCTCATCACGTCGAGTCCCTCTTGTAACAGAGCGTTGGGAACCCACAGGTAAAGATGCGCCTGTTTCTCGCATGCGGCCGGAATGGGAATCTCTTTGATCTCGGCCAGAGTCAGGGTTCCGTACCGATTCAGTCGCTTATGTTCCGGGGCCACTTTTCCAGTTCGATTGGAAAACTGCCACGGCGGATCGGCCAGAACGGTGCGGCAACCGAGCCCCGAACAGCAGGAGAGAAACTCTTGAGCGGCGGTCTGTTCGGAACTCATGGAGGGATCTGTTTCATCGGATTTCATACAGAAGCGGGCCAGCTCGGAATCTGCTTTTGTTCAGCTTTCGGTAACACGTTAGCGGTCCGAAGTGGGGAGTGGAATACCACTCCTCGTTCCCAATCCGGACAGGATTTTTCGAGGTCTTCTATAAAACCTTACGAAAAAAGTAGTTGGTGTCCATGACGGTTCCTGTTGGAGAACCTGCAGTCTCACTTTGGTCGCCCCCTTGGGGTCGAACCCAGCGCCCCGTCCATCGCAGGGGACAGGCAAAACGGATCCTCAACGAACTCAGACGCTCCCTGGGAATTTGAACTTACGGCAATTCATGCAAAATCCTGTGGAGCCTGGGAACGAGAGTTTCGTTTTATTTGCATGCTTCATCACACATGATCGCAAAGTAGTTGGCGACCGCTTCATCGATTGCGTCGGGAGTCACCACGAGTTCGCGCTCGTGCAGCGTGCACCGGTTTTCCATCTGGCACAGCAGGTCGCGAGGATGGCAGAACCGGAAGGTTCGGCCTTTCCGGTGATAATGCACATCGATCAGATAGTCGACCATCTCCTCCTCGCAATAGAACCCTTTCTGATGGGCCACTGTCGTGAAGAGATTACGGAATCGGGCTTCTGTCGGATTGGGAACTTCGATTTTATACGGAATTCGCCGCAAGAACGCTTCGTCAACAAGATCGCGTGGTTGCAGGTTGGTGGAAAAGATGATCAGTTCATCAAAAGGAACCTGAATGCTGCGGCCACTCTCCAGATGCAGGTAGTCGTAACGTTGTTCGAGCGGCACAATCCAGCGGTTGAGGAGTTCATCAATACTCATGCGCTGCCGACCGAAGTCGTCGATGAGGAGTGTTCCGCAATTCGCTTTCATCTGCAACGGAGCTTCGCCGACGCCGGCCCGTTGGATGTACGTGACCTCCAGATTCTCCATCCGGAGTTCCCCCCCGGCGATGATGGTCGGGCGCTCAATCTGAATCCAGCGTCCATCCACCAGTTCCGGATCATCCCCAGCCAGTTGAGCCGGCTTGTGGCGGTTAGGGTCGAAAAGTCGAATAATTTCCCCGGAAGCGGTGATCGTTCTGGGAATCCAGATGGTATCGCCGAACGATCTGGTGATCCGTTCCGCGAGACTGGTTTTTCCGTTCCCTGCTGGTCCGTAGAGAAACATTCCGCGCCCGGAATGAATCGCCTGTCCGAGATTGGAGACCAGATCTTCTTCCACCTGCAGGTCGTTGAAGGCTGCCCGAATTGCGGAGAGTGGCGGCTTTCGCCCGGCAATCGCCTGCGCTTTGACACTTTCAATATATTGAGCCAGCGGAACAGGAGCGGTTCCCTGATAGGAATTCTGAGCCGCTAAGGAACGAGCCCGATCCCGGCCTTCGTCGGTGAGCTCATAAAAATAGTCCCCCCCGGTCGAAGAGTTCCGGTAAGAAACCAGTCGTTCCACTTTGAGTTGACGCAACACCAGTTCAATCAAGGGGAACTTCATTCCTGCCGAGCGAGCCAGATTGTACCCGGTTTCGATTCCTTTGAGTGCAATTGACTTCAGTAACAGATCACTGACTTCATTGGGATACAAACCGGCATCGGCCATGGTGTCAGGGGCGATGGGCATAAACCGCCCGGTTCGACTCCATCCTTCGGGAATGGCTGCCGGTTTGGGCTTGGCTGGCATTCCCTTGGCCTGGAGCAACGGGGCCGATTTCGTTGATCGTGAATGAGCTTCGGTGGCTCCTCGGGAGGAAGCGGAATCCACCAGTTCCTGTGAGTGTCCCCCGGAAGAGCTTTTGCTCCCCGTCGTTGTGAAGCCTAGGCTTTTGAGTAAATCATCAATTTCCGACATCATCGTCCCTGTGGCTTGCCCGCCGGGAGGTCAGAACCCGTAACAAAACTTGCCCCGATCCGCTTGCGGAAAGGGAATACTCATCGTTTAAGAGGTTTTGTTCGCGGCTCTAAGAAAAGTTCAGCATGTTTCAAACTTGCATCACACTCCGACGATGTCGCGCCATTCTTCTGACGATTTTCGGAAATACTGGTCGAATTGAATGATCGCACGGCGGCGGATCTCATTCGATCAGTGCGACCACTACAAACGGTTGTCGAGAAACTTTTTGCTTCAGCAACCTCTGTTCGGTTGTTCACGATCGCTCAATCGGACAGAATCAGGAATCCGACGGACTGCAGGTGATCTCACTGTGGCCTGTCAAACTCCCCAAAACGAGATGAGTTGGCACCGCTTTTCCCTCCGCACATGGATGTTTCTTCTTCACAAGACCGTTCCGACCGATTGCTTCCGGCACTCCGGCAGTATTGGGGATACACGGAATATCGCCCGCTGCAACAGGAGGCGATGCAACTCATTCTGAATGGCATCGACTCCGTGGTCGTGCTGCCGACCGGTGGAGGAAAATCGCTCTGTTACCAGACTCCGGCGATCTGCATGGAGGGAACCGCTGTTGTCGTTTCCCCGCTCATTTCCCTGATGAAAGATCAGGTGGATGCCGCGCTGGGTTGCGGAATCCCGACGGCGTTATTGAACAGCACTCAGTCTCCTGCGGAGCAACGGGCCACCATCGGAGACCTGAGAGACGGCCGTTTCAAACTGCTTTATGTCTCTCCCGAGCGGCTCGTTCAAGGGGAGTTTCTCCGATTGCTGGAATCGGTGAGAATTTCGTTTTTCGCCATCGATGAAGCACACTGCGTCAGTCAGTGGGGACATGATTTTCGCCCGCATTACCGACAGTTGAAAACATTACGGGAACGATTCCCGGCACTCGGAGTCCATGCGTTCACGGCAACGGCGACGGAACATGTCCGCGAGGATATTCAGACGCAACTCAACTTGCGCTCGCCGCAGGTTCTGGTCGGCAGTTTCGATCGACCGAATCTCAATTATCACATTCAGCGTAAAGGAAAAATGGAGCAGCGTCTCACCGAGGTCCTGAAACGGCATCAGGGGGAATCGGGAATCGTTTACTGTATCACCCGGGCCGAAGTTGATAAGTGGTCTCAGGCACTGCAATTCACCGGACATCGGGTCCGCCCGTATCATGCCGGGTTGAGCGACGAAACCCGACGAAAGAATCAGGATGCCTTCATTCGTGATGAAGTGAATGTCATCGTCGCCACCGTGGCGTTTGGAATGGGAATCGATAAATCGAACGTCCGCTTCGTCGCGCATGCCGGGATGCCGCAGTCGCTGGAACATTATCAGCAGGAAAGCGGTCGGGCCGGACGAGACGGATTAACGTCGGATTGTTACCTCTTCTTCGGTGGAGACGATCTTCGAAAATGGCAGCAGATATTCAGTGACCAGCCTCCGGAAGTGCGTCGTATCTCCCTGCGATCGCTCCATGCCATGACCGATTTCTGCGAGGGAATCGACTGTCGGCATCGGCTGATTGTCCGGCATTTCGGGCAAGACCTCGATCATGACTGCGGTTCATTGTGTGATGTCTGTCGGGAGAATCGCCCGGAGATGCCGGATGCCATGGTCATCAGCCAGAAGATTCTTTCCTCCATCTTTCGTCAAGGACAGTGTTTCGGGGCCGATTACACAACCCGGGTTCTGAAAGGCTCCCTCGATCAACAGATTCTGGAAAATCGACACGATCAACTCTCCACCTGGGGACTCCTCAAACAACATGACAAAGGGCTCATTCTCAGTTGGATCGGGCAACTGGCTCAACAAGGGTTCCTCTGTCGGACAGGGGATCAGAATGTGTTGCAGATTACCGAAGCAGGGGGAGATCTCTTAAAAGGAAAGGCTCAACCCCGCCTGCTTGGTCCGGCTCAGGGAGTCGGCAAGAAAGAGGCCGTCTCCACGCAGGATGATCCGCAAAAGTGGATCGGTGTCGATCGGGGTCTCTTTGAACGGCTTCGTCAGGAACGGACAGGTATCGCCAGCGAACGGGGAGTTCCTTCTTATCTCGTCTTCAGTGATGCAACCTTGCGTGCGCTCGCCTCACAACGCCCGGATTCACTGGATCGCCTGCTGCTAGTCCCGGGAATCGGTCAGAAGAAAGCGGATGACTTCGGCAACATCATATTGCGAATCATTCGTGAATACTGTGACGAACATGATCTACCGCTCGCACCGCAGACCGCAGGGAAAGCGGCCCCGCGCGAACCGGTCACTCCCACCGGACCGGCCATGGCGGCCTTTCCGATGTTCGACGGAGGTGTGAGTGTGGAATCGGTGATGGACTTGCTCGGCAAGGCCAGAACCACGGTCATGGGATACCTGGCTCAGTATCTGGAAGTTTCCCCCAAGGCGAACCTTTCACATTGGATCGACTCCGAACTGGAACAACGTGTCCGTGACGCCATCGCGATTGCGGGGGACGAACGGCTCAAACCGATTTACGTGCATCTGAAAGAAGCCGTGGATTACGACACGATTCGTCTTGTTCTCGCAGTTCATCGAAACCCGAATCTCAAAACCGATTCATCGACACTTGAACTCACACGTCAGGTTGAACCATGATACCATCACTTCCGAACTCACTCCTGAACGATCGTCGGTGATTCACATGGCACTCAATAAGAAGAACCAGAAGCAGATTGACTCTCTCAAAAAGAAGTTGCCCAATCTGCAACAGCAACTCTCCGGGGCGAAGAAACAGCCGGATGATCCCGCAGAAATTCCGCGACTGGAAAAAGAGATCGCCACCATTCAGCAACAGATTCGCGATTTACAAAACGGGTAAACCAGCGTCTTCCTCTTCAGGTAAATACAGAGGAACCACGGAAGGAACGGAAATCACGGAAATTATGATACGAAACCATGTAACACGTGAGTGATCTGAGGGGAGTGGACACAATCCCTCGTTCCCAAACTGGAGTTTGGGAACGAGGAGTCGACGAGGTGAAACGGAGTTTTAAAAGCAGACCGTTTCACAGAACCTTCAATTTTTCTCACAACCCTTTTCCCTTATTCCGGTTCCGTGAATTCCGTCTTTTCCGTGGTTCGTCCTTAATCTCTCCCGGGACTGACCCTGAAGCAATTCAGACGCTGTTGCAAGACAACTGCGAATCCGGCAGCTAGAATGGTCCGCTTTCCCTGATTGAGTTGTGTCCATTCTTCATTTTCGGACTGAAGAATCGGAACGGGAGCGGCCAACGAGCCGCGGAATCGGTCAGACAACTTGCAAATTGAGGCCGGATACGGCATTGGTCGACCATTGCGTGTAAATGCTTGTGGTCGCGGACAAATATGATCACGACACTGCTGGTTCTTGCCGTTTACTGCTCGCTGATTGTGATTGCCTCGCTCATCGGGGGGCGGTTACCTTCGTTGATCAAGCTGACTCACAAACGGATGCAGATTCTCATCAGCTTTGTCGGCGGGCTGATGCTGGGAATCGCGATTTTCCATCTGCTTCCCCATTCCATCGTGGCGCTGGGGATCAACGATCTGAATCGGGTCTTCGGCTGTGTCATGCTGGGATTGCTGGTGATGTTCTTCCTGTTGAGAACATTTCACTTCCACCATCACGATCCCCACCATGCCCATCATATTCCGCATGAGCATGACCACGATCATGATCATCGGCACGGACACGATCATGGAAAAATTCCCTGTCATCAGGGAGGAAATCAGATCACCGCCGCCGGGCAACTCGACTGGCTGGGAGTCTTTCTCGGGTTGTCGGTTCACACTCTGATTGACGGTCTCGCCCTCGGAGCCAGTCTTCAGAGTGATTCTCTGCATCAGCACAGCGTCTGGTATCTCGGACTGGGAACCTTTCTCGCCATCCTGTTGCACAAACCGCTCGATGCCCTGTCCATTACCGCACTGATGGAGGCGTCCAACTGGTCGAAGAGATCGCAGACACTGGTGAACGTCGGCTTCGCCATGATGTGCCCGTTGGGAGCCTTGTTGTTTGTCTTCAGTTCCACCTGGCTGCTGGAACAGCAATCGGTGCTCGTCGGATCGATGCTCGCGTTTTCGGCGGGAGTTTTTCTCTGTATTTCCCTGAGCGACCTGTTACCGGAGATGGAATTTCATTCCCATCACCGGGTTCCGTTGAGCCTGGCTCTGTTACTGGGGATTGCACTCGCCTGGGGAATTCACTGGCTGGAGCCGGCTTCTGCCCATCAACCGACTCCAGTCCCTGCGAACGGTAATTCAGATAAAAACCAGACTGATCTTCCGGCAGTTCCGTCATTCAGTTTTGTAAATGCGCTCGAACGACCTCTTCCGTCACCGGCTGAATGATCCCTTTTTCGGTGATGATCGCGGTGATCAGTTCTGCCGGAGCGACGTCAAACGCCGGATTGTAAACGTGAGTTCCTTCCGGTGCGGTCGCTTTTCCGAATCCATTCGTGATTTCTTCGGAGGCTCGTTGTTCGATGGGAATGTCCTCCCCTGACTTCAGTGTCAGATCGAACGTGCTCGACGGGGCCGCAACATAGAACGGGATTCCGTGTGCCTTCGCCAGATGAGCGACGGAATAAGTACCGATCTTGTTGGCGGAGTCACCATTTGCCGCAATTCGGTCCGCCCCGGTGATGACCGCCTGCACGCGACCTTCTTTCATCACCCAACCGGCCATGTTGTCGCAGATCAGCGTGACAGGAACTCCTCGTTGCTGAAGTTCCCAGGTGGTCAGTCGGGCTCCTTGCAGCAGCGGTCGGGTTTCGTCGGCGTAGACATGGATCTGCTTCCCTTCGGCCGCAGCGGCAAACATGATCGCCAGAGCGGTTCCGTCTCCGGCGGTGGCCAGTCCTCCGGCATTGCAGTGAGTGAGAACGCCCATCCCTTCTTTCAGAAGAGAGGCTCCGTTGCGGCCAATCGCGGCGCACATTTCCCGGTCTTCCACTTCAATCGCTTTGGCCTCTTCCAGAAGACGACGATGCATCTCAGTCGGTGAAAGTGCTGCATTTTCAGCGGCGGTTGCATTGATGCGGTCGAGCGCCCAGAACAGGTTGACGGCGGTCGGTCGGCTTTCCGCAAGATAACCTGTGACCACTTTCAGGTGGGTGTCGAACTCCTCACGCGTCGCATCACCCGGCAGGGTTTGCAATCCGATGATGACACCATAAGCAGCAGCACATCCAATCGCCGGCGCGCCACGCACTCGCAGTTTCTTGATGGCTTCCCAGACTTCTTCCACGGTACGACATTCGATTTCCTTGAACTCGCCGGGGAGCAGGGTCTGGTCGATCAGCGTCAAAAAACCACGTTCGTCATAATTCCACCGCATTGTTGCTGGAGGTGTCGCAGGCTGACTCATGAAAAAATCTCTTTCCGTTCCGCAATGGCGGTCAATGTTTGGGATCAAATCTGCCCGGCGCGGCCGGTTTGTCCCGGCTGCAACCAAAGTAATTCACGTTGTCCAAAATCCTCGCAGACTGAGAGAATCTGGAACGTTTGCAGTACAGGGCATTGGATGATTTCAACGATGGATTCGGCTCGGCAGGAGCCTCCCCGCTCCCGGGCTATTTCCAATAAAGAAGGAGCCCTGTGATTTGCAGCCATACACTGTAATCGATGAGAGAAATGAACGACCAGAGTGCAGAATTGCAGATGGATCATTCAAGTGGATTTTTGTCGGTAATGCGAGGCGTTTACACGATGTCCATGAGCAACGGAACTGCTCTAAAAATCGGCAAAGGAATCGGCGGTGATGAGAATGAGCATGACCAGGCCGAAGAGCAGTTTTCCGGCAGTTCCAAACAGACGCCCGACCAGGGCCGCTTTTCCGATGGTGACCCGGTCTCCATGGTTGCGGTTCCGTTCTCCCACATAGGCCCCGATGAAGGCTCCCAGTGCTCCACCGACCAAAGCCCCAATCAGTGGTCCGGCGACGGGAACGGGAATTCCGATAACCGCTCCGGCGATGCTGCCGATCAATGATCCGCCGATAGAAAACAAGGCCCCGCGACGACTCCCCCCCTTCTTTGCTGCTCCGGCGGCACTGGCGGCGAATTCCCACACCTCCCCGAAGATGGCCATTACCAGGGCGAGGATGATCATGGTCCAGCTCAATTCCGGATGCAGATCCGCTGGAAGCACAATTTTGTAGACGATCGAGAAAAAGAGGAGCAGCCAGTTTCCCGGCAAATTAAAGAAATTGGATCCCCAGGCGAGGACATTCGACAAAAGCAGAAGTGTCGCCCACAGGTAGATCATCGATTCGATTTCATTTTGAGAACGAACGGGACAGAATTCCGGAGCAGCCGGGTTCATCTTTAATCGTTAGGATCGTCCTGAAAATAACTTTCCGGTTTCGTAACAGTTTAGCGGTCTGAAGTTGTCCGAGGCCAATTTGCTGTCGAGTGATGATTTTTACCGCAAAGACGCCAAGATCGCGAAGGGGTTGGAAATCATGAGTGGGTCATCTCCTCCAACCTGTCTGTCTGGTCAAAATGGCCTGAATTACGTGTGGAAGAAACCACGAATCGAACGAATCACACGAATGAATCTGAGTGAGATTCCTGACAAAAGATTCGTCGGATTCGGCTTATTCGTGGTTCGCTCTTTCTCGGCGTCTTTGCGGTAAAAATTCTCTTTGCAGTTTGAACAGACTTCATTCCGCTAAAATGTTACCCGGTTTCAAACTACAGAAAATTTTTCTGAACAGATTTTTTGCTAATCACTACCAACTATCCACTACCCACTTTTTTCCTATTTATTTCGAGGCTGTTGCTTATTCCGACAGCACTTTCAACAACTGTGGAATCAAACGTTCGAAGGCTCTGGCCCGGTGGCTGAGGTGTTGCTTCACCACCGTTGCGAGTTCTCCAAATGTTTTATGATATTCCGGAATCTGGAAATAGGGATCGTACCCGAACCCGTTGCTTCCGCGTGGTTCGTGAATCATTCGTCCTCGACAGGTGGCTTCGACGTTGAGTCGAATGATCCCGTTCGGATCGGCGACGGCGACATGGCAGACGTAACCCGCCCCCCGTTTCTCATCCGGGATCCCATTCAAGTCGGCGATGAGTTTGGCATTGTTGGCGTCGTCGGTGGCGTTTTCTCCACTATATCGAGAGGAATAAATCCCGGGAGCCCCGCCGAGAGCGTCCACTTTCAAACCGCTGTCTTCACCGATGGCCCATTGTTTGAGGGCCATGGCCGTTTGTGATGCCTTTTTCTCCGCGTTTTCCTGAAACGACAGTCCGTCTTCGACGATGTCTTGAACATCGGGAAACTCGGCGACCGATCGTAACGGGATGCCGTACGGCGCCAGCAGAGCCTGGATTTCGGCACTTTTCTTCTTGTTCCGGCTCGCGAGAATCACACTGGGATATGAGTTGCTCATGGAGAGAATATTCCCATCGTTGCCTGAAAATTTCCATGCCGATGACGATTTCTCTTTCAAATCAGAGAAGACCGATCAACGATCACTCGCAAACATAGGAATGTCCGGTGGGGGATCTTTTCCAGTCCGGAGTGCCCGTTATAGTTTGGTAAGCCACTCTTCCCCATGGTGAGGAACCGTGACGAAAACTTTGTTGCTGATCTTCAATTTTTGCGAGTGCTTCAATGGGGATGTTGAAACCAACGCTGACAGCGTTACGAAAACGGTGTCCACGGTGCGAGCAGGGGAAGCTGTTTCACCGTTTCAGCAAAATGCACCGACAGTGTCCGCAGTGTGGGTTGCCGCTCGCTCCGGGGCCGGGGTATTACATTGGAGCGTTGTATCCCAATTACGCTGTCACCTTTCTTGTCGTAACGGCGGTGTACTGGATCATGCTGTTCGGGTTGGGTGTCGATCAGAAAACGACACTTTGGACCAGTCTGGCGCTGTTGTTCATTCTTCCGGTTCTGTTTAACCCGTACGCTCGAAGTTTATGGCTGTCGATGATGTATCACGCCAGTTCGAATCCGACGACAAAAGACTGGCGGGATAGCGATGATCGTGAGGAATCCGAGAGTAAAGATGTTCTCGGCGAGCCTCCACACATTCAGCAGAAGACCTGAGTACATCTCCCTCTAAATCGGGACGTTCTTCTTGGTAGTCGTTCCTGATGTGAATTCAGGAACCACGAATGAAGCGAATCGCACGAATTTTCTGAGCAGTAGCCATCAGAAATTCATTCGTCTGATTCGCTTCATTCGTGGTTTTCTCTTCACTTGATCTGCATAGATAAGCTTGGAACAAGTCGGATCAGAAGGGGAGGCTATGATCAGAATGAAACCTGTTTCCCAACTTCAGGGGAGGTGTCGTAAGTGTCATCACACCTGAGCGTGACGGGCCTGACGGGTGGGGAGTGACGATAATTTTCGTCGTAATTCTCTCGCGGACGGAAGATCAAAACGACGCAGGAACATCGGGCAGTCTTCCCGTCCGCCACGTGTGTAGTCCTGCCAGATGGCTTGCGCCACAACGTCGTCCGGTCGTTTCAATTCCTGCACAAGGAAATTAAAGAGTAACTCTGCCAGACGGGGAAGAGGGATCCCATGAGTGCGGCGTTCCTGTTCGTACAGCCAGTCAGAGAATCGCTGGAACGAGGTAAACGGAGATTCCCCTTCACTCCACAGAAGCAGACGCGACTGCACGAAATTTCCGCTGTTGGAAATGAGATCCCAATACCGGGCGAAGCGCCGCATCCGGTGAATTTCTTCAAAACTGACGTCTCCGGTCGAGAGAATTTCATAGGGAGAATGAGGGCTGTAGATCATCCGATATGGGGAATCGTGTCGAATGATGGGAGTTCCTCGTAACCGCTTGAGCATTCCCACTTGAATTTCTTGCGGATCCAGCGCGACGAGCCGATCGAACCCCGTTCCAAAACTTTCGATACTTTCTCCGGGGAGACCGACAATCAGGTCGGCGTGAATATGGACACCGGTTTCCTGACGCAGGAAGTGAAAGTTTTCTTCCAGTTTGTCGTTGTCCTGCCGACGACTGATCAGATTGCCGACGTCATCGTTGAATGTCTGTACGCCGATTTCGAACTGTAGTACTCCGGCCGGGAACTTTTGAATCAGTTGTCGCAGAGCGGCAGGCAACCGGTCCGGGATCATTTCAAAATGGAGAAACAGCCCCGGTTCGTAACGGTCAAGAAAGAACTGCAAAATCGCCTGACTGAATCGCAGGTTCAAATTGAACGTCCGGTCGACGAACTTGAACTGCTTTGTCCCTCGGTCGAGCAGCTGCTGCATGGAATCCAGAAATGGTTCCAGAGGAAACGTTCTGACGGGGATTTCCAATGCCGAAAGACAGAATTCACACGTAAACGGGCAACCGCGAGAGGCTTCCACATAGATCACCCGATGGGCGATATCTTCATCCGTATAAAGATCGTACGGAAGCTGGATCTGAGCCAGTGGGGGAACCGGGGCCGCGATGAATTTGTCGGTTCGTTCCCGACCTTCGAGAAGATCGCCGCAAAGTTCACGAAACGCGAACTCCCCTTCTCCGCTGATCACGTAGTCCGCCAGTTCCACAATCTCCTGACCTTTGGCCTCATAACTGACTTCCGGTCCTCCCAGGACGATGATGATGTCCGGTCGAACCTGTTTCAGATCGGCCACCAGCCGGGTCATCGGTTCCACATTCCAGATGTAAACCCCCAGTCCGATAATGCGGGGATTGTACGACAGCAACTGGGAGAGCACATCGACCATGTTGTCGTTGATGCCGAATTCCAGCATCAGCGTCCGGTCACGCAATTCTCCCATGTTGGCATGAAGATACCGCAGCCCGAATGCCGTGTGGCAATAGCGGGCATTCAAAGTGGACAGGAGAATGTCGGGCATCTGACTCACAGGTCTCGCAATATGACAGGTTTGGTCTATCATGTGGTCGCGCAGTACGCGTTGCAATAGAGCGTATTCAAAAACCTTGTGGCCGATCTGGCACGCGGGCACCAGCGTTTTTATTGGTAAAACGCGCGCTGCGCGGCCACATGATAGACCGAACCGGTCTAATGAAAACTCTTGATGAAAAGCCTCATTGTACTGTCAGATGATAGATCAAACCGGTCTCAGGAAAAATTCGATGTGGGAAATTGATCTCGTCAATCAGCAGGCGTTGCTGGAATTCGATCGCGAGTGGCTTCTCTCGGTGGCCCAAAAAACGCTCGAAGTGGAACAGGTGGATGCCGCGGAGATCGTCATTGCGATTGTGAACGACGAAACGATTCATGAAGTCAATCGCGAGCATCTGCAACACGATTATCCCACCGACGTGATCAGCTTTGTTTACTCCGCCGACGAGTCTGGAAAGCGGCTCGATGAGGCGGAATTCTCGCCTCGCGGGCAAGGACTTGTCCTTGATGGAGAACTGGTCGTCAGTGCGGAAACGGCCATTCGTTTCGCCCCCGAGCAGGGATGGAAGCCGGAGCACGAACTGGCCCTGTACATCGTCCACGGACTGCTGCATCTCTGCGGATACGATGATCAGACAGAAGATGAACGACAGCGAATGCGTCAACGTGAGCGGGAGATCCTGAACAACTGGAGACTCACCCCACGCGTTGATACCGTGGAATAAAGCAGTTTACTTCCCTTTTTTGAACAGGGAGTGGAGTGTCGAGCAACGGACACGATACCACTTATTGCAGGTTTGTGGTTCCACAACATCCACATATGTTCCCGACGGATTTTCCATGCAGTCAGGCTGCATGACGTAGTCGGATTGGACCGATTCGTCGTAGAACAAAGGGGGAGCTGAATGTGGAAGCGGAACGGGTCCGTTGGCCGGTTCTGGAAGGGCAGGACCGGTTGGCTGTCTCTGAGGGGCAGCAGGACTTGGGTCAACAATATCGAAATTGGGAGGAGGGGGAATCGAATTCGAATCCTGATCCCCTGGTCTGGCGGCCGGGGTCGGAAACAGTTCCGGGAATGAGACGCGAAAGATCTTGCGAGTGGCGGGAGCTTCCGGTTCATCATTCCAGTGTTCCGGTTCATGCGGATCACTGGACTCCGGTCGCAGGAATTTTGGCGTGGGAAGCAGACCCCGTAACATTCGGGGGCTTTTTTCCGGTGTCACCGTGACGAATTCCCGTTCCCCAGTCTTTCCGGATGAGGACTTCGAACTGATCTGTTCGATCTGTGTGGAAAGAGTGACCGGATTTTTCCACCGCTTTGATGACATCGGTTCAGCAGACAGAACGTCTCCATTACCGACGTGCCAGAGCGAGAAGCAGACAATTCCTCCAAGAATCGATCTGAACATCTCGTAAGTCCTTTATCCCAAATCAACTTGCAACACGCTGAAAACGAATCGTCGGAAATTTGTTTTGAAGCAGATGAATGCCCCCTGTAGAGGATTTCGGCATTGCAGATTCCGCAGATCGGCAACTTTCGACCAGTTGGAACCGCACCGGCAGAACCCGCCGCTCCGGTTTCGGCACAAGTGGTGTGATCATTCCACACGGCCAGAAAGGGTGAGTCGGGAGGCAAAATCGGGAGCGGGATTTTTCGCAGAGATGCGGTGAAAAAACACTGGAATAAATCCGTTCCGGCATGATATTCTGCGCTGAAGTGGGCGCATTGACCGAACGGACCACTTGTTCAAGGCAGAACAGACGCAAGAGTAGAGGAAGCTCTGATGGGATTGTTCAAACGGGAACCGCTCAGGAAGAAGCAACCCCCAACAACTGGACCGTTCGACTTCACGAAAGCGATTTTGGCGCTGTGCCACGACGTGACTGATCGACACGAAGCGTTCGCCCATATCGATATGTCACGGGTCGCCGTCTGTTTTTCACAAACCCGATCGCGCGTTCTCCATGGTCTGCAGGCGAAGTTGACCCCCATGCGATTCGAGGGGGGATCACTGGAATGTCAACGACGGGGACGAGCGTGGACCGTACAACGTCTTTATGTTGAAAAACGGGAGATGTACTACATTCTCACGTTTTATCTTCCCCGATTTCTTGACCAGTCGTTCTCTGAAAAATTCGTGACGATTCTCCATGAGCTGTATCACATCAGCCCGAAGTTTGATGGAGATATTCGCCGTTTTGACGGACGGTATCATGTGCATTCCGCCAGTCAGAAAGAGTACGACGGTCAGATGGATGTTTATGCCCGGGAGTATCTTTCCTGCCGTCCTCCCGCCGAACTGTATGAGTTCCTCAAGCATGATTTCCGGTCACTCTTCCGCCTGCATGGAGGTGTGGTCGGAATGCGGGTCCCCATCCCGAAGTTGATCCCCGTCGATCAGCAGAAATCGGCGTAAGGGACGACGGAAAGAGGGACCGTCGCCGATTGGCGAAGGGGCAAGATGGGTGGCAGTCACCAATTGCGGGCATGACTGTCTGATCACTCTGCTGGATTGTAATATCAGATTTTCTGATATTTCTTCCTGAATCGCGGCAGGTGCCAGACTCAATGTCCCAGACTCATGTTGTGACCGTAGTTGATCCCTCGACTCAACAGGCCGAGGCCGACTGGCAGTTGTCGGTCGAATGGATCACGCTGCGTATCCGCTGGTTCGGGCTGATTGTCGGTTATCTCGTGGTGAACACGCTCAGTCCGGTGGAACATCGGGGAGCGTTGAACGGCATTTTATGTGTCGGAGCCGGATATGCCCTGCTGGATCTTGTCTGGCATTGGCGCGGTGAAGTTTTCTTAAGCCGGTTCCCGCTGTTCATTTCACTGATGGAGGCGTTCTTCATTGGACTTCTCTGCTATTTCGACAAGGGGATCGACAGCTTCTTCCGGTACTATTACTTCCTGTCGCTGCTGGTCTGTGCCATTCGCTATTCCCCATTTGTGGCATATTCAACATTCGCCATGCATGCCACCAGTTATTCCATGCTGGTCTTTACGCTCACCTCGGCGACGCTCGATCAGGTCGGAACTCTGGTGCTGATGATCGTCTTTATGGGGTGGACCACCTGGGCCAGTACCTCACTTACAATTCTGCTTCGCGAAACAGGGCGAAAACTGACGGCGTTAAACCGGAATCTGGAAGACCGGATTGCTCGACGTACCCGCGATTTACAGCAGTCTCAGGCATTACTCATTCAGGGGGAAAAGCAGGCCGCCTTCGGTCTGCTGGCGGCGGGAATTGCGCATGAAGTGGGGAATCCGCTGGCAGCGATCAGTTCTCTGGTGCAGTTGATGAATCGCAAAAAGCTCGAACCGGAGATGCACGAACGTCTTGGACTGGTCGACGAACAACTGTTGCGAATTCAGCGAACATTGCGGGAATTGATTGAATTCTCCCGACCGGGGCTGCAGCAGATCACACGATTCGACGTGCATGACGTGATTAACAACGCCCTGAACATCGCAAAGTATTACAAGCGAAAAAAGGGGAAGACGATCACCACCCGGTTTGCGGAAGAGTTGCCGCAGGTTTCCGCGGTGAGAGACCAGATTTTGCAGGTGTTTCTCAACCTGATTCTCAATGCGATGGACGCCACTTCCGAAGGAGGGACCATTGAAATCGAAACCAGATTCGTCGAATCGAGTCTGCTGATTTCCTTTAGAGATAATGGTCGGGGGATTGCCGAAGAGGAACGCGAAAAGCTTTTCGAACCCTACTTCACAACAAAGTCAACCGGCACCGGCCTGGGATTATTCATCTGCCGGAATATCCTCACCGCGATGAATGGAGAAATTCGGCTGCAGGAATCTCTTCTCGGGAGAACGACATTCGTTGTAATGCTTCCAGTGTTACCGGAGTATGAATCTTTGACAGTCTGACAAAATGACTGCTTCGACTTAACTTCGATTTCTGTGTGCCAGAATGAGCATATCATAAGAGAAACGCTCTCGAGAAGAGGCGCTCTCAGTGTGTTTGTCGGTACTCACACATGATCACACGCGGCATGGATTTCTGTATGCAAAATATTGCATTCCATGCTGCGGAATTAATCCGACTGTTTAGCGATCAGCTCCGAAGCTCGACAATCGGCTCAAGAGCATCGTCCATCTGGATTTCCAGGGAGTCCTCGGACGTGGGGAACCTGCCATGGAATGTCCTGTTGCTCGCCAGAGAGACCGTATCGCCGAGATTATGGCGAATTCGTTCACAGAAACCACGAAGCTGAAGCAGTTCTTCCTGTGTGAAATCCGAGATCGCCTGTTCACGAAACACCTGGGCGACTCGCGAGGCCCGGCGCCAGAGTTCTTCCGCTTCGCGAGTCGGACTGATTCGGTTTTTTCGGCGGTCTTGATCACAACATTTTCGTTCGAGAAGACCGTCGCGCTGCATGCGGCTGACAACGCCAGCCATGGTGTGCGGCTCAATTCCAAGGGCTTCTGCAAGCTCCGATTGAGACCCGCATCCTCCTGTGGCGGACATCCAGCACAGAACTTCCCATTGTCGAAAGGTGATCCCTTCCTTGAGAAACAACGTGCCCAGCTGCTTTCTCATTGCCTGAGAAGCACTACAAACCCAATATCCAACGCTATTTTCCCAGTCGTATTCCAGCATTTCTGGCCTCCTGGATATCGATGAGTTTTGCTTGAAAGCTTGAATACGTTAACGTATTCAAGAGAGTTCCTGAGAATTCCGCCTAGGCAGATTTGCCATCGGAGACTGTCATTCGGACCAGCTTATAATAATGAAGATTTTGATCAAAGAACAGGTGTGAATTGCTCATCCAGCCAGATTTCGACAAATCATTTACACGCAATCTGGGAACCTCACCTCAAATTTTCACGAATTGCAATTTTTTAACAATAAATTTGCCTCGATTTTCAGAAAAAACGTTCAATCTGTTCATTTAGCAGGAACCAAGTGTTGCGTCAGCATTCAAAATTAGCGTGGCAGAATCGAAACAGGAGCGGCCAACGAGCCGCGGAACATGTGAGACAACCCGAAGTTTGAAGCCTGACAAGGCACAAGTTTCTTCTGAACGTTTCCTCAAATGGCATAGCTATTCTGGTATACGGGCTCTTCGTAGAGCAAACTGCTCTTCACAGGATCATCATCTCTTACAAGTTTCAGGCAGGATGGGTTTGACGTGATTCGAGTCGCAATTCAAGGGGGAACCGGATACACCGCACTTGAGCTGATGCGGCTGCTGTTACGTCATCCGGGTGTTGAACTGACCGTTGTCACGAGCCGATCGGAAACCGGCCCGGTCAGTCGGATTCATCCTTGTCTGGCCGGTCGGGTTGCTTTGGATTTTACGAACCCGACTCCGGAAGAAATGGCGGAACAGGCCGATGTCTGTTTTTGCTGCCTGCCTCACCGGGCGAGCATGGATGCCATTCCGTCGCTTCTCTCAGCCGGTTTGAAGGTGATCGATCTGTCGGCAGATTATCGACTGCAGGATCCCACGGTTTATGAAAAATGGTATGGTCATGTACATACCGATCCCACGCGGCTCAGTTCCACTGTTTATGGTTTGCCGGAATTGTATGGATCACGCATTCCGGGGCAGCAGTTGATTGCCAATCCGGGATGCTATACCAGCACCTCCATTCTGGCACTGGCCCCATTGCTCACCGCCAGACTGATACAACCGACCGGGATTCTTATTGACGCGAAGAGTGGCGTTTCCGGAGCGGGGCGAAGTCTGAAAGTCGACACACTCTATGCGGAGTGCAATGAAAGTCTGGCCGCTTATGCAGTGGGAACACATCGACATACCCCGGAGATCGAGCAGGTTCTCTCCGACATTTCCGGACAGAGTGTCGACGTGATCTTCACGCCTCATCTGACCCCGATGGATCGCGGAATTTTCGCAACGGTTTATGCCACGCCCACCCGTCCGGTCTCGCGGGAAAAGTTGCTGGATGCCATGCGGAAATATTACGAGGGAAAGCCGTTCGTTCAGGTGGTCGACCATCTTCCCAAGACGAAAGATGTCTCCGGAACGAACTTCTGCCACCTGACAGCACATGTCGTAAAAGATCGCGTTATCGTACTGGCGGTACTCGACAACCTGATCAAAGGAGCCAGCGGGGTTGCAGTGCAGAATCTGAATTTGATGTTCGACTTCGACGAAACGACCGCGCTGATGTAAGCTGTGAAGATCAATCCGGGAACGTCCTCCGTTGAACCAGGAGACTGTGCAGATGACTCTCGATTTTGAACGCGAAAAAGAGATTGTTCTGAAACTCCGCGACGGGCGACAGCAGATTCAGGACCAGCTTTCCAAAGCGATCGTGGGGCAGCGGGATGTCATCGAACAGGTGCTGATTTCACTGTTTGCCGGGGGACACTGCCTGATCACCGGGGCTCCGGGGTTGGCGAAAACATTGCTGGTGAAGTCGGTTGCACAGATCTTCCATTTGAACTTCCAGCGGGTTCAGTTCACCCCCGACCTGATGCCGGCCGACATTACCGGTATGGAAATTCTGGAAGAAACCGCCGAAGGTCACCGGTCGATGAAGTTCGTCCCGGGGCCGATCTTTGCGAATGTGATTCTGGCCGACGAGATCAACCGGACTCCCCCCAAGACTCAGGCGGCATTACTGGAAGCGATGCAGGAACATCAGGTCACGGCGGCTGGAAAGCGATATCCGCTGGCGCCGCCGTTTTTTGTTCTCGCGACGCAGAATCCAATTGAGATGGAAGGAACGTACCCGCTCCCCGAGGCACAACTGGACCGGTTCATGCTGAATGTTGTGGTCAATTATCTTCCCGAAGCGGACGAAGTGACCGTCGTCGAACGAACGACATCCGGCACTCAGGAACAGATCGAGCCGTTGTTCACGGGTGAAGATGTGCTGGCGTTTCAACAGGTCGTGCGATCGGTTCCGATCGCCAAAGAGATCATTCAATACGCTGTGCGTCTGGTTGCCCGATCACGCCCTGGACTCCCCGACACTCCAGACTTCGTGAATCACTATATCAATTGGGGAGCAGGAACACGGGCATCGCAATATCTGGTACTGGCGGCAAAAGCCCGGGCACTTCTTCAGGGAAAATCGCACGTCACACTGGATGATCTCCGGCAGATGGCTCCACCGGTTTTACGACATCGCGTGCTGCTCAATTACAAAGCTGAGGCAGAGGGACGATCGGTCGATGACCTCATACAGCAACTGATTCAAGCGGTTCCCTCACCCACGGGGAAATAGCCAGAGACCATGAAAAACAGTCCCGTGAGAAATGAACTTCTCACGGGGCTGTTTTGTTGGCCGACTCCGCTGAGCGCTCATGCCAGAGTGACCAGATGGTCGACCTGAACGATGGGGCGACAGGTCAGGTCTCTCAGGCGGCGCGACCATCCCACACACTGCGATCCAGAAGAATTTTGGCAAAGCGACGGGTTGTCACTCCATTCGTTCGCTCTCGGCCAGCCTGACCACGTGCACGTCGGGCACGTTCCGACTCGGTCCATTCAGCTTGAATTTCCCGACAGGCTTCCCGGATCTCTTCCGGAGTCGGCTGATAAATATCAGAACGATCAGGATCGATCTGGTTGCATTCCTGTTGATCGACGATCTGGCTTTTCACTCTCTTCGTTGATTGCACTGTCATGATCACTGCCTCACTGTTGTTTCTCTGGGTGATACGGTGACGGATGACACCGACTTGGTTTCCCCCAACGTTCTGGAGCAGTGGATTACGCAATTCACATTCCGTCTCAGGGCGCGTTTTCTGAAGTTCCGCGAGAAGGCTGGCCAGAGAGTCTGTAAGCCATTTGTTTGGAATGCTTTATGAAACAATGCCACTTTTCTTTCTGTTTTTATAGGCTCATTTGCACCTTTGAAATATGGATTAAAATAACACAGATCGGTTTGCGAGCAGGCGGGGTTGTTGCCGATCGGACAATCGGATGGCGGTAAACCTTACAAAATTGGTAGAAAATTCCTCGGCGGCGATTTCCCCCCGTATAACTTCGGGCAAATTCGGTTCTTTTGAGGGGAATACAGACCAGAAGAATCGTTCCACTGACAGAACTGGTACAACCTTTGCGATCCTGATTCTCAAGAAGTCGGGCAGGAAACGGCCTGATCCGGATTGACTGATCATCTCAACGGGAACTGGATTCTGATTGATGATTGACCAGTCGGCAGAAATACCATTCCGGATGATCAGGCTCAGATCAGGGGTATTGGAAGAAGATCGATTTCGCGGTCTTCGCCAATCAGGAAAGGGATTCAAAATGATCACGCGACAGGAACTGGAAGGAAAGTGGAAACAACTGAAGGGTCAGATTCGTGAGCAATGGGGACAGCTGACCGATGATGAACTGCAACGCTTTAAAGGAGATGGCGAGCAGCTTGTTGGAATGATTCAGGAAAAGACCGGACAGTCCCGCCGGGAAATTGAAACTTACCTGGATAACCTGGTCCATGAAGGACAATCCCGGTTTCAACAGGTCTCCGATACGGCTCGGCATTTTGCCGAAACGGCCAATCAACGGTTCCAGGAAGGTTACCAGGAAGTTGGGAAGCAGCTGGAATCTGGATACTCAGATGCCAAGGATATGGTTCAAAGCCGACCATTGGAATCGGTCGTCGCCGCCTTCGGAATCGGCCTCATCTCAGGAGCAATTGTGGCTCTGATGATGCGGTCAACACGGGCATAGCAAGTGAGCCCAGTCAATCCGGTTAAAGAGCTTCCGACCTGGCATCTGCCAGACGCATTGAATCGGGGTTTGTCATGCCCAATGGGACCACAGAAGCTGCCGAGCGTCTGCAATTACGAATGCAGCGGATTCGACGTCGACTCGACGTCGATGTCGATGACATCATTAATGACGCTCAACAGTTGCTTGACTGGAAGTACTACCTGCGACGGCAACCGATCGCCAGCGTGATCGGTCTTGCCGTGGTGGGATATTTCCTCGTCCCTTCGAAAAAGACGGCACCGATTCAAAAGATTTATCTTGACCCGGGTGTGTCTCGAGATGTCGTTCAGAACGCCGGTCCGATTCAAGTCTCACCCTCGGACAATGCGTCGTCAACGGAGGCCGCGCCCGGTGCGGGATTACTCCTGTCACTGGGAACGCTGGCTCTCAATATGGCGGTCCGTACGGGGATGAATTATGGGATTCAGTTTGTGCGCGAGGCATTCATTAAAGAGGTGATGAAGCCAGACGCCCCGGCGTCGAGACAGAATACATCAGAGAGTATCCACAAATGAGAGGGCAGAACTGGCACGCGGTGACCAGCGTTTTACTGATAAGACGCGCGCACATGGTAGAACAAACTGCTCTTTGACAGAGGAGGCCAGAATGATCCACACGAAAAATGGCCGACACAACACGAGAGTGGCCGTGGAACAACCCGCTGCGAGCATGCCGTCGCAACAGGACACGGTCCGTCGAATGGAACACGAGGTAGGACAATGGATTCGACAAAATCCACTGATCGGCGTCTCCCTGGCGGTGCTGGCGGGCGTTGGACTGGGGCTGCTGCTGAAACGTCGAACGTAGAAGCGGAAAAACCGGCGAATGCCTATTCCAAGATCCGTCGTAACGCAGCCAGTCTGTTCAAGGACGCGGTACGTCTGCTCGATCTTCAGTTGCAACTGTTCGCTGTCGATGCCGGCGAATTCTGGAAACAGGCTCGACTGGCAATGATGGGAACGATCACCGCCATTGTGATTCTGCTTGCAGCGATCACGGTATTATTGTTCGGTTTGGCGGAGACACTGGAGACGGCTGCCGGATTCGCTCCACAGGTGGCGAAATCGATTGTCGCACTGGGAGCCCTTTTGTTTGGCGGACTCATTTTAAGTATCAGCCTCCGCAGCCTGACCGAGGCCGGTGGAACCTTGTCCCGTTCCTATGGAGAACTGCAGGAGAATTTGAACTGGCTCCGATCCGTCGTCAGTCAGGATGATGATTGAGAGGGGAGGAACTGATCTCTTCTCTCGGACCTGCGGAATGCGGAAAAGAAATTGGAAACGACTCAATCAACACAGGAGGCCGATCTCATGGCTCAGTCAGAAACCTTAAGACCAAAATCTCAATCTTCGTCAAAAGCGGCAGTCTCATCCTCCGGAAAACAGGAGATGGTGAACCCGCTTGAAGACACACTTTGCTACTTGCGAACTTATGCCAAAGAAAAGCCGGAAGTGGCCGCACTCTGGTGCTTCGGCGTCGGTTTCATCCTTGGTTGGAAATTGAAACCCTGGTAACCGGGATGATTCACATTTGTAGGGTGGGTTGAGCCAACATGATGGCGGGATGGGTCTTCAGTCGCAGGATTCACGTCCAAAGAACACAGACCGCCGCAAGCACAATCGGCCGTTGGCGACGACCCACCATCACGTTGCGCGACTTTGACCCACCCTACCATGAATCATTCGGGGTAAGGATTAGGTTGCGCTCAAATCCGTAAAAAGAGAAAACCACGAATCAGGCGAATCGCACGAATAAGATCAGAGTATTGCTCTGGCAATAACTCATTCGTGCGATTCGTCCAATTCGTGGTTTCTTAACTCTCACTTTGAGTCGGGAAATCACGCTTTCAGTGCAATTTTTCCGTTGCTGTCGCCGAAGCCGTTGGTTTTCACTCCCATGCAATCCAGCATTGAGACATACAGGTTTGCCAGTGGAGTATCCTTCTCGAACTTCAGGTGGCGTCCAGTATCAATCGTTCCCCCTCCCTGACCGGCCAGCAGGATCGGCAGGTCATGGTGAGCGTGACGATTCGGATCCGCAATCGCACCTCCATACATAATCATGGAGTTGGCGAGCAGATTGCTGTCCCCTTCTTTTGTGGCCTTCAGACGAGTCAGGAAGTAGACATACTGATCGATCATGTACTGATCAATCTTCTGCAGTTTTGCCAGTTTGTCTGGATCGTTCTGGTGGTGAGAAATCTGGTGATGTCCTTCCGAGACATCCAGTTCCTGATACCGGCGTCCACTTCCCGAGTTCCCCAGCATCAGGGTGCTGATTCGGGTCGTATTTGTCTGGAACGCGATGAGCATCAAATCGTACATCAATTTGACATGAGTCGCGAAATCTTTCGGGACATCATCCGGCAGGTTCATTTTCGGAACGTCCACAACCTGTTTTCCAACCCGTTCAATGCGCTGTTCGATCTCACGAACACTGTTGAAGTATTCGTCCATCTTGCGCTGATCGGAGGCTCCCAGTTTTTTGGAGAGCTTGCTGGTATCTTCTGCGACGAAGTCGAGAATGCTCTTGCGATAAAACGCTCGCTTCGCCTGCAATTTGGGATCGAGATCCCCCCCAAACATTCTTTCAAAGACCGCTTTCGGGCGAATCTCCTTAGCCATTGGGGTGGTGGCCGACTTCCACGAAATGTTCGAGGAATAAATACATCCGTAACCGGAATCGCAGTTCCCGGCCTGTCGTCCCGCTTCGGTTCCCAGTTCCAGTGACGGCAATCGGGTTTCGTTTCTAATCTGATCGGCCGCAAACTGGTCGACCGACTGTCCGACGCGAATGTCAGAAAACGATTTCAGGGGACGTGCTGATGTGAGGAAGACAGAGGAATCGCGAGCGTGGTCTCCGGCACCGTCTCCCTTGGCTCGAGCCAGGTCCTGTGCCAGCCCGGAAAGAACGAGCAGGTCAGACTTCAGCGGCGCCAGCGGAGACAAGGTTTTCGAGAGTTCGAAATCGGTTCCTTCCGCAGCAGGAGTCCAGTCCTGCATGATCGCCCCGTTCGGAACGTAGATGAAGGCCATCCGTGTTCCATTCAGCATTTCCGGAGCCGCCCAGGCTGCTTTGGGAACCATGGCGTCCAGAACCGGCAATGCCATTGTCGCACCCAGACCTTTGAGTACGGTGCGTCGTGAAAGTGGCAACATGGCTGATCTCCTGTTCTGGTGGGAACGCTATTGGTCACGGAACTTCACTCAACGGTGGTCATGGCAGGAGTCGCCATGGCGCTGAGTGAGTCGCTCTTCGGCGGTTCACGGTAGGTCCTCGATTGAAACGGCGCCGAACTGACAATGCCGAAAATCAATGAGGAAAAACGATCATCTTTTTCGAGGCGGGTCATAATGCTGTCGACGGTGCACCGGTCATACCATTCTACACCGCGACCGAGTGAAAACGTCAGCATTTTCTCAGTTAAACATCGACCAAATCGCGTTTTTTGTTTGCGAAGAACTTCAATCAATTCGAGGGGACCGTTAAATGTCTCTCCGCCTGGGAGCATTCCTGATGCATCGACAGGGTGATTCCCCTCTTTGGTGCGGAGTCGGCCGATCGCGTCGAATGTCTGGAATCCAAACCCAATCGCATCCATTTCCACATGACACGAGGCACACCCCGGGTCGGAACGATGCAGTTCCAGTTGTTCCCGGAAAGTCATGTTGGGGTTGGCCTTGGACGTCTCGTCGAGTGCCGGAACCTGCGGCGGAGCCTCAGGAGGAGGATCATTAAAGATGTTCGAAAGAACCCATTCTCCCCGTTTTACGGGAGAGGTACGATTGGGGAAACTGGTCAATGTGAGGACGCTTCCCTGGGTCAGTACCCCCGCGCGTGGCTGATCGGTCAGTTCCACACGACGAAACTCTTCTCCTGAGACATTGGGAATTCCATAGAATCCGGCCAGACGTTCATTGAGAAACGTGTATCGACCGTCGAGCAGGTCGTAAATACTGGCGTCGTTCTGAACGACACTCCCGAAGAATGTCTCCGTTTCCTTCCAGAGATCCATACGAACCTCTTTGGTGAACTCGGGGAAGAGTTTTGTATCCGGATCGACTTCCGTGGTCACCAGCTTACGAAGCCCCAGCCATTGCCCGGCAAAGTTCTTGACCAGAGCTTCAGAGCGAGGGCTTTTGAGAAGTCGTTCGGTCTGCTGTCGCAAGATGTCTGACTGATGAAGCCTCCCTTGTTTGGCCAGTTCGAACAGTTCGTCATCCGGCATGCTGTTCCAAAGGAAGTACGACAGTCGGGACGCCAGAGCATAGTCATCCAGCATCTCAATCGGACCGGCGGCACGTCGTCCCCCTTCCACGCGAAAGAGGAAGTGAGGTGAAATCAGAACCGCTTGCAGGGTGACCCGCATGGCCTGTTCGTACGTTTCACCACTCTCAACCAGATTGCTGGCGAGTTGGGCATAGCGTTCAATTTCCGCATTTTCAACAGGACGCCGAAATGCTCGGGGGAGAAACGGATCAAGACTCAATGCGGCGGTCTGGTAGGGAGTTCGTTCCGCATTGGGGAGATGCCGGGTCAGCAGCAATCCATCACGGTCGGATTCGCGGGTATCCAACGGTCCTTCCAGTTCGATGGAATTGATTTCAATGTTACGATCTTTGCCATCTTTGGCGTCAGCTTTGTAAAAGTCGTTCAGAAACTCTGTCGAAACCTGCATGGGCTTTCCGTCCGACGTGACATCGAACGAGATTTTCTCGAAACCTCGTGTCTGCTTGACGGAAACGGTCTTCAGCACTTTGTCATCGACTTTGACTTCCATCTTCGCATCTTCCGGTCCGGCTTTATCCTGCCGGGCCAGAAAATGCAGCTTGTATTTTCCCTCTCGAGGAAGCGGGAAGGTATGAAAGACCTTTCCTCGCGACAGCATATATTTTCCGTGCGATGAATCCTGAACAGATCCTTCAGAACCGAGTTGATCGCCATCGGCAATCCGCAGGTCAAACAGCGGGTTTCCAGGTGGAATGACCTTTCCTGAAATCTGCTCGGCGGCCGCAAGATACTTTTCCATCAGCAGTGGGGGAATCGTCAGGACGTCGCCGATGTTGTCGAAGCCGTGTCCGACATCGTCTGAAGGAAAGTCATCCGCGGGTCGAAAATCGATTTTCAGCAGGTCATTGACAGTGTTGTTGTATTCCGTTTTATTCAGTCGACGGACGGTGACCCGACCGGGATCCTGCGGGGCATTGCAGTCGACATAGAACAACTGATGATCCAGCCAGTCGACCACTTTCTGGCGTTCTTCCGCACTCGGCTGATCGGCGTCGGCAGGAGGCATTGCTCCCAGTTTCACCAGCTTCATGACCTTCACCCAGATGCTTCGATCCCGATGAATCGATGCGAGGGAATTGTAACGGTCAAACGCGAAATCCCCTTCCTGCGCTTCGGTGCCATGGCAGTCGTTACAGTAGGTCTTGATGAACGGAGCGAGATCACGTTGGAAATCGGCTTCCACCGGCTTCGGCTCAACAGGGGCGGACGCGACGACTTCCGTCCCGGCCTGCAGTGGTGGTGCATGTCCCGATGACCGAAAAACCAGTGTTCCACCAATGACCAGAACCAGAAGCAGGCTTCCGACAATCACCGTGACCGGAACGGAACGCCCCGGCTTAGAACGCCCTGAAACAGAACATTGTCTGGTCGTTTTCGGTTGGATAGGGGAGGGACCAGGAATTCCTGGCTCAGCTTTTGCCGTTCTGGTCTGAGTCCCAGTTGAACGGGGACGGACGGGAACATTTTTCTGGGAAGCACTCTTCTTCTGTGGCACCTTTGCAGTGTCATTCTCAGAGACATTCCCAGAAGTCGCATTTCCAGTTGCCGGAGGAATTTGCAGAACCTCTCCGCAACTCGGGTTCGGGCACCGGCCTCGCTTACCTGCGACGTCCGGTCGAACCTGAAGGCGAACTCCGCAATGAGGGCACGTCACTCGCACGCTTGGAATCCGTTGGATTGAAACGGCATGGGGGGAGGCCTCTGGTGAGACCTTGCCGTGGATTCAGGAAGGACACTTCAGTCTAGCATTATATGTTCTGTTGGAAACAGAGTCCACCGTGAACTTTGCAGGGCTTTCGTTTTATTGAAAATGGCTCGGGAGGGCGAGGCCAATCGTGTTTGGCACGAGTTTTGATCGGACAATTGAGAGTGAAAATATTGGGCGGCTGGGGCGCTCGAAATACATTCCGGCAGAGAGAGCGTCACTTGAAAACTAAGCGAAAAATACAAAAATTCAGATAATGGCCCCAGTCGGTCGGAACTGGGGCCATTACGCTCTTGATGAGTAGAGCACCGCTTCGCGCCCCAGCCACCCATCTCGAGTCAACAGCGCGGCGTCTGGGACTCTACACTTGAGGGAAGCCACGAAAAACACCATCGGCATCCACGCTGTCGGCGAACTCGCAGTAATCCATGTTGGCAATGGAGAGGTTGTTCTCGACGCTCCACATCTCAGAGGGAGTGACCCGAAACGTCCGCCCCGGTTCGTCGTACAAGTCCACAACGAGAACCGACTGCTCTGGACTTGTCAGGGCAATACGATCGGCAATGAACGCGAAGGTATAGTCACCGTTTTTCGGGGCCAGAGCGATCAATTGCTCAACCGTCAGTCCATCGTAGTCTGTGTCGCTAACGCAGTCGAGCCTCGCCTGAAAGCCTTCGGCGCTGGGCATCTGAACGGTGGTGCACAGGGCGGTCCACGCTGTCTCGTCTGAGAAGTCCGTCCTGAGCAGCAACGAGTTGTTGGATTTGGGGAGTTTCCACACGTGAGCCTCCATTACCTAAAGCAACTTGCAAAATGATTTACTCATCCTCGCAACGCGGAACTCATGCTGTTCCCTGTTCGAATACTGCGTCTGTCTCAATCTGGCACGGGCGGACACAGGCAGAGCAAACTGCTCTTGCCAGGAGCTCGTCATTCAGATCTGCTTTCCTCCCAGTACACTGAAATCAGCGAGTTGATTGCGGAGTCGATTAGTCTCCAGTGCGAGTGCGGTCAGTTCAGATTGTTGCTGCTGAGAGTGATGCACCGCTTCTTCCAGATTGGGAAACAATCCCCGTCCCAGACGGCTGTCGACCAGACGCTCTGTGACGGATCGAATGCGCGTCGTCAAACCGCGGCGCAGTTGCAATGTGAACCGGAAAATCAGCACTCCGCAAATAATCAACAGGAACAATCCGGCGGCGAGATAAAAGTCCGTCGAGAGCAACGGAGTGTCCCCCCAGAAGGAGTCGTAGAAAAAGTTCCTGCCGACCCGATAGAGCACAAATCCCAGATAGGTCGAAATGATCAGTTCATACAGAAACCGTGACCGCCAGCGTGAGTTTTTCGTGGTCTGTTCCTGAATCACTTCATCAATCATTCCACTGGCATCCCCGAGAAACTGCGTTTCAACATCAACCGCCTGATGACGCAGATCGGCCCGTGATTGTGGAGTTGTCGGCTCCGTTCTTAATCCGGCGGCGTCGAGATGACCGCGCATCACGATTTCTGCTTCCCGGAGAATGGAGTCGTTTAAACCCGCCTGACCCAGTTTTTGCAGACTCGATTCCGCAGACTGTTCCTGTCGGCGCTCTTCCAGCCAGCGGGCTCCCTGAACCGTGCCGAGGATCGCCAGTTGAGCCGCGCTACGAACACGGAACAACATGGAGGAGGCAATCAGATTTCCCAAACCATGATAGAATCTGAGTACACAGGAAAACGGGCTGAATCCCCAACGGTCAATAACACTCGCCAGCAGCCGGCGTTCCCAGAGACGGCGGTTTCCCAGCAGTTCTTCCTGTAAGCGACTGGCCATCCGGCGATTCAAATTCACCTGTTGAGCAACCAGAGCGGAGCTGACATTTTCGAGGGATCCCGATTTCTCTTCCACCAGTTCCCGACACCGTGTCAGGCCCGCCAGAAGCAACTCCAGCACATTCGCGCGACGTACCCGCACGCGCTCCGAGACTCCCAGTTTATTCAGCAACAGGTCGAGCAGTCGCCCCATGTCTCCGGTGGGACGCCGTCCGGCCTGTTGTTCCTGCATCGCTTTCAGGGAATCGACGAAGAACACTTCCGGCACTTCGTATTCGGGGGCGAGCGTCTGCTTCCAGTCGTCCCGGATATCGGAATCCAGATCGGCATGAGTCTGAAGAAACAGAATTCGGCATCCGGACGCAGCGGTTTTCAATTCATCGGCAATGCGGGCCGAGCGGTACTTCTGCTGGGTCGACACATACAGCAACACATCACAATATGGAAGAAGCGATCGCAATCGTTCCAGATTCCCGACAGATCCGTCTCCTTCACCGGAGTCGGGATCAGGGCAATCGAGGAGAACGATGTCTCTCAGCAAATCGGCGTCACGCTGGATGATGTCGATCTCGTCGAGGGGGATCCCCAGTGTCGTCGGATCAGTACGAAGATGGGTGATGAGTACCGGGCGTTTTGTCGTCGGCCGTTGTCGACCGGATCGAGTCACCTCTTCCCCGACAAGAGCATTGACCAGCGTACTCTTCCCGGTTCCGGTGCCGCCGAATGTGGCGACCACCAACGGAGCTTCGAGTCGAATACGAAGGGTTTCCACCCGATCGATCACACGGCGTAACAGCAACTGGCTGTTGCGAACCGGTTCCCAGTCGGCTGGCTGCTTCATCCAATGATCGACCCGCTGCCGTAAGGCATCAATCGAAGAGAGAAGTTCCAGTTGACGCACTTCGGTATCAAGCATGGGGACTCCCGGATAAGGGCTTTTTAACCGGGAGAGCGTGGCTCCTGCCGGGGTTGTTTAAAACTTAGACAACGGTTCCTGCCAGGCTTTTTTCAGTTCGCTTAATGAGTTGTCAATGAGAATTGTGTTGTTTGTCCCGGTAACGACAAGGCGTTCTGAAGAATTCACTTCTCCAATCTGAACCGGTTCCAGAACTCCCTGGGCTTTGAAGAATTCCTGCACCGCGGTGACGTTTGATTCTTTCACTTCAATCACAAATCGAGTGTTACTCTCCGAGAAGAGGGCCACGGCGTCGCTGATCCCGGACGATGCGGACGATGTCACTGAATCCAAATTGGCGGTCACTCCTAATCCTCCGGCAAACGCCATTTCGGCGAGAGCGGTGGCAAGTCCCCCTTCGCTCAGATCGTGGCAACTGCGGATGGCTCCGCTGGAAATCGCCTGATGCAAGGCCGTGAAGACTTTGGGAGCTGACTTCAAATCGACTTTCGGAACGCTTCCACCAGTAGATCCGGTCACCAGATTGAAGTGACTTCCCCCCATTTCCTCGTGTGTCGACCCCACCAGCAGCAACACGTTGCCTGCCGATTTCAGGTCCATTGTCACGCTGCGCTCGACATGATCAATCTGGCCGAGTGCGGTGATTAACAGGGATGACGGAATGGTGATCGTCTGTTTTTCGCCGTTCACTTCGTGGGAGAATTCATTGTTCAAGGAGTCTTTTCCGGAGACGAACGGAGTTCCGAACGCAATGGCGACATCGTGACAGCCGAGTGCGGCGCGGACGAGTGAACCAAGTGTTTCAGGACGTTCAGTATTCCCCCAGCAGAAGTTGTCGAGAATCGCGATGCGTGACGGGTCGGCACCGACGGCAACACAGTTTCGCAAGGACTCATCAATCGCGGAAGCGGCCATCCAGTACGGGTCATAGTCCCCGAAGTGCGGGTTCATTCCGCAGGCGATGACGAGACCCCGATCTGATTCCAGATCCGGACGAATAACAGCTGCGTCAGACGGACCGTCGTTCTGAACTCCGACCAGTGGTTTCACAACACTTCCGGCCTGAACCTCGTGATCGTACTGCCGGATGATGCTTTCTTTCGAACAGACATTGAGTGAAGACAGGATCTTCTTCAGCGTGTCGTTGAAATCCGAAGTAGAGGGCTGGAACGGAGTCGTTGCGGGAGGCTGATAATTCGCCTCGCGAACGACCGGGGGACGCCCGTCATGCAGGAACGACATTGTCACATCTCCGACAATGTTGTCCCCATACTTCAGAACAAGTCGACCGGTTCCGGTGAACTTTCCGATTCGAGTCGCTTCCACTCCCTCGGATGCACAGAGGTCGTGAAACGCCTGCCATTGTTCTTCGGAAACAGCAAGGACCATCCGTTCCTGAGCTTCGCTGATCCAGACTTCGGTGTAGGAGAGTCCGCTGTATTTCAGAGGAGCTTTGTCGAGCCAGACTTCGGCCCCGGTCTCTTCTCCCATTTCCCCCACGGCACTGCTGAAGCCCCCGGCTCCGCAGTCGGTGATGGCGTTGAAGAGTCCCTTGTCACGAGCGGCGAGAATGACGTCCATCATCATTTTCTCAGTGATGGCGTTCCCGATCTGCACGGCCCCACCAGAAAGTTCTTCACTCTCATGAGTCAGTTCTGCCGAAGAGAAGGTCGCCCCGTGGATACCGTCGCGACCGGTTCGACCGCCGACCGAGACAATGTAGTCTCCAACGTGAACTTCCTTTTCACTCATGCCGCGCGGAATCATCGCGACATTGCCGCAATAAACCAGCGGATTCCCGAGATACCGGTCATCAAAGTACACCGCCCCGTTGACGGTCGGAATCCCCATCCGGTTTCCGTAATCCCGAACCCCGGAAACGACTCCCTTCATGATTGTTTTCGGATGCAGCAATCCTTGTGGCAGAGTGTCGTACGGGGTGTCTGGCGGAGCGAAACAGAAGACGTCGGTGTTACAGACCGGGCGTGCTCCCATGCCGGTTCCGAGAGGATCGCGAATGACGCCCCCCAGTCCGGTGTTGGCTCCTCCGTAAGGTTCAAGAGCCGACGGGTGATTGTGAGTTTCGACTTTAATACAGACATCCTGCTTCTCGTCGAACGTCACAATGCCTGCGTTGTCTTTGAAAACACTGACACACCAGTCTTCCTCTCCGAGAGATTTTCGAATGGTTTGAGTGGCGGCAAAGACTGTTTCTTTGAGCATGTTCTCAAAGCGACGTTCTCCGTTCTCATCCCGGTAGGCAATGCGACCGCCGAGGGTTTTGTGGGAACAGTGTTCGCTCCAGGTTTGAGCGACTGTTTCCAGTTCGATATCGGTCGGCTCCCGTCCCAGTTCACGGAAGTGATTCTGGATCTGCCGCATCTCGGCCGGTTGCAGATAGAGTTGCCCTTCCTTGCTCAATCGCTGCAGCGCGGCGTCGTCCATCTCTCGAATAGAGACATGCTTCAGTTCGAATACGTATTCGGAACCGAGGGACAGGCTTTTTAATGGCAACGGACCGTCGATCACCCGTTCAATGGAATCGTTCGAAAGAACCCGACGACCGAACCGGTTCACGTCTTCTTCACTCGCCGATTCATTCACCCAATACTTGCGAGTGGTCGAAACCCCCGTCACCGGCAGGTTTAGTGACTGCAGGGCATTGAGTGCCGTCAATCCGGTGTTGTCGGTCACGCCCGCTTTGAACAGGACGTTCAGCAGAGAACCGTTTCCATTTCCATTAGTTGCCGGTAATGAATTGATATGAACGGTTTCGACCAGTCCGTCACTGACGAATCGGGCGATCTGATCGAGTTGATTCGAATTCAACTCCCCTTCCACAAGATACGATCGGGCCGACCGCACGGATTGAATGGAATTCAATCCCCGTGAGTGGGCTTCTCCCAGAACGCGTTCTGCTTCCCGATCGACCGAACCTGGAACGGGGTGAATTTCGATTTCCCACAACATCCGTTGTCTCTTCTCGTAATATAACGTCGCAATAAAAGTAGACCGAAGCCTTAAAGACTTGTTGTCTTTACCCACATTTTTCTCGTTAACCCTCATCACAATGATGAAGAGCGGACTTCGCAAACAAATGCCCTGAAAGGGCTTCACAACAGAGCCCAGGGTCGATCACGAAGTGAGCGCACCCTGGGGTAATGGAGACCCCATTTCAGGTCTACCCCGAAGGGGTTGCACAATCAGACTCCCTATGTGCAACCCCTTCGGGGTTGGTTGTCAACACGGGCTCTTCCACCCAGGGTGCGCTCACTTCGTGATCGACCCTGGGCTGTGCTGTTAAAACCCCTTCGGGGTAAAACAGTCGGAGCACCCATAAGGACTGGAAAACTGCCTGTCAAAAAATGTGGGTAAAAACAAGGCCTTAAAGACCCGGCACCTGGAGTCTCGATCCAGATTCAAACTTCATCCGGAGTGACACTTGACTCGTGCCCAAGTATCGTAGCTATTCAGGGATCAAAGCTGAAATGATAAGGGCCGTCGAGATCAAGGCTTTCGCTTTATTGAAAAATGGCTCGGGAGGGCAAGGCTCCCGCCGAGCCGCACACCATGGAAAGCGTTCTCTTGCTTGCGGCTCAGCAGGAGCTTCGCCCTCCCGGAATTGGCCCATCTTCAAACCAGCAAACGCCCTGCGTTGAGACTGATTTTTATCGCGTTCGTGTGGGAACGGTTGATCTGAGACGGAGAGGGGGAATCAGGGTCCGGTCCGGAAATACCGGGGCACGCCCGATTTTTTTGCCAAAAGATTCTGGGAAGGACCGATATAAATCTTCTTGCATTTGTCTTCTCCCGAAGATATAAAAGTAGTTGGCGCAGAAAGGAAATTGCCGTTCCTTTCGTGAAGTTTCGTTCCTTGAATGATGTTTCCGCCGATGGCAGCCTCCGTGCCGGATCCCGGGGCAAGCATTCACCGCATCGAATGCCCACCTCTTCATGACACCTGGGTGTTTTCTCCGAACGGAAGGATTTATGCGTCCCGCATCGATCAATCCAACAAGTGAGTTTGGAAACCCATGCGCAGCCCCTTGATCACTTTCGGGTGTCTGATTTCCCTGACGACTTCGGTCATGGCGTTCGACAATCCGCAAAGTCCCGCCGATTCCGCATCCCCTGCGGTCAGTTTTCACAAGCAGATTCGCCCTCTTCTTCAGGCGCATTGCCAGGGATGCCATCAACCGGCCAAGGCGTCGGGAGGCTATGTCCTGACCAGCTTTACGCAGTTTACCCGTCCGGGTGAAAGTGGAGACGCCCCAGTCGTTCCCGGTAAGCCGGACGAAAGCGCACTGCTGACGATGATCACTCCTGTGGATGGCAGTGCATCGATGCCTCCGGAACGCCCCCCGTTGTCGGCTGCAGAAATCTCTCTGATCCGGCAATGGATCGAACAGGGGGCCAAGGATGATTCCCCGGCCAATCTCGACGATCAGATCAATCAGGCAAACCCACCTGTCTACCAGCGTCCCCCGGTTGTCACCTCATTGGAATATTCCCCAGACGGCAACCTTCTGGCTGTTTCCGGGTTTCATGAAGCGATTCTCCTGTCGAACGAAACACAACAACTGGCGACCCGCTTGATCGGAATGTCAGAACGGGTGGAATCGGTCTCGTTTTCTCCCGACGGAAAACGCCTGGCCATTGCCGGCGGGCTCCCCTCACGACAGGGAGAAGTCCAAATCTGGAATATCGAAACCGGCAAGCTCGATCTTTCGATTCCCACCACCTTCGACACCGTATATGGGGTCTCGTGGTCTCCAGACGGCAAAATGGTCGCAGTCGGTTGCTCCGACACCGCTGTCCGTGGCTTTGATACCACCACCGGAAAACAGGTCTTCTACAACGGAGCCCATGACGACTGGCCGCTCGATACCGTCTTCTCGACAGATGGTTCGTTGCTGGTCTCGGTCGGCCGCGACATGTCGACCAAGCTCTACAATGTTCCGACGGAACGATTCATCGATAACGTCACCTCCATCACTCCGGGAGCCCTCAAAGGGGGAATCTCCGCAGTGGCGAAACGTCCTGAACGGGACGAAATCCTCGTCGGCGGTTCAGATGGTGTTCCTCGAATCTATCGGATGGAACGGGTTTCTACCCGAAGAATCGGCGACGATGCCAACCTGATCCGGCGCTATCCCGGAATTCCCGGACGCATTACCGCCGTGGCCTATCATCCCGATGGAAAGACCTTTGCCTGTGCGTCGAGTCTGGATGGTCAGGGGCATGTTGCCATCTATACTTGTGACGTCGCTTTCGAAATGCCGGAGGAAATCAAGAAGATCGTCGAAAAAGTGGCCTCTTCCCAATCCCCTGAAGAAAAAGCCAAGCTGGAAGAATACGTCACCAAAGACGCTAGCCAACTTGCCAGCCTGACTCTGTCAACTCCTGTCTTTGCCCTGACCTATCATCCTCAGGGAGAACGTCTGGCCGTTGCCGGCGGTGACGGGTTGATTCGGTTCCTTGATGCGAAAACAGCAGAACAGCAACAGGAAGTACAGCCGTTCCCGATCGTCCCGGAAGCGAATGACCACAAGAAACAGGAATCCAAACCACTGGCCATTGTCAATCAGGAGCCTCTTTCTGGAACGGAATCGCTCCCAGCCGATGCTCAGGTGACGAAACTGGAAGTCTCCCCGGAAAATGTGACTCTGAGGAGTCCTTATGACAGCACTCAGGTCCTGGTGACCGGCGTTCTGGCCACCGGAGATCGGATCGACCTGACACGGCTGGCCAAACTGAATCTTCAGGGAGATGCCGCCACTCTTTCTCAACTGGGACGAATATACCCCCAAAAGAACGGAACCTCTCAGCTCACTGTCTCTTTCGGGGATCAGAAGATCACCGTTCCAATCTCAGTGGAGCAGTTTGACTCGCAGGATCCACTTCGTTTTATTCGTGATGTGAATCCGGTTCTCACCCGACTCGGCTGCAATCAGGGAACCTGTCATGGAGCACAGGACGGAAAAGCGGGATTCAAGCTCTCTCTGCGAGGTTACGATCCCCTGTTTGATGTCCGTTCCTTCACTGACGATCTGAAAGGACGCCGCACCAATGTTGCCTCTCCTGACCAGAGTCTGATGTTATTGAAAGCCTCGGGAACGGTTCCTCACATGGGAGGTCAACTTACTCGTCCCGGGGAAGCTTATTACGAGATCATTCGACGCTGGATTGCCGAAGGAGCCACGCTGGACCTGGAATCTCCCCGTGTCACCAGTATTAGCATTGAACCTCAGAATTCGGTCGTTCAACAGATTGGTGCCCGGCAGCAACTTCGGGTCATCGCCACTTATTCCGACGGCATCGAACGTGACGTCACTGGAGACGCCTATCTGGAAAGCGGAAACACGGAAGTCGCCGAAAGCAATCGAGCAGGTGTGATCACGGCCCTGCGTCGTGGCGAAGCTCCGATTCTCGCCCGGTTTGAAGGAAGCTATGCCGCCACCACCCTGACTGTCATGGGAGATCGCGGGGGTTTTGTCTGGCAGGAACCGGAAATCTGGAGCCCCATCGATGAACTGGTCGCCCGAAAATGGGAACGTATGAAAATTCTTCCTTCCGGCCTCGCCAGAGATGAAGATTTCCTGCGACGTGTCTACCTCGATTTGACCGGTCTCCCTCCGTCTTCCGACGAAGTCGTGCAGTTCCTGCAAGACACCCGTCCGACCCGCGAAAAGCGTGACGCTGTCATTGACCGATTGATCGGGTCGGAAGCGTTTGTCGAATACTGGACCAACAAATGGGCCGATCTGCTGCAGGTGAACAGCAAATTCCTCGGAGGGGAAGGGGCGACACTTTTCCGTCAGTGGATTCGAAAAAATGTAGCCGAGAACCGACGGTACGATGAATTCTGCTACGACATCCTGACCGCGACGGGATCGAACAAAGAGAACCCGCCAGCCTCGTACTATAAAATCCTCCGTGAACCGACAGAGACCATGGAGAACACGACGCACCTGTTTCTGGGAGTCCGGTTCAACTGCAATAAGTGCCACGATCACCCGTTCGAACGCTGGACTCAGGATCAGTATTACCAGACGACAGCGTTCTTCGCTCAAGTCGACATGAAACGGGATCCCAAAAACGCCAACGGCAACATCGGCGGCAGTGCGGTCGAAGGAGCCAAACCGCTCTGGGAAGAAATCTTCGACAAGAACGAAGGGGAAATTCTGCACGATCGGACCAAAGCCGTCACCGCTCCCCTGGCTCCCTACAATCGGGAACTGGAAATCAAAACAGACGGAAAAAGCCGACGAGAGCAACTGGCCGCATGGATCACCGATCCCGGCAACGACTACTTCGCCCGGAGTTATGCGAATCGGGTGTGGGGTTATATGATGGGAATCGGCCTGATCGAACCGCTCGACGACATTCGGGCCGGTAATCCTCCCACGAATCCGGAACTGCTGGATCTCCTGACAACGCAGTTTGTGGAAACGGATTTCAACGTTCGTGAACTGATGCGAATGATCTGCAAGAGTCGTGTCTACCAGTTGGAAGTCGGCACGAATCAATGGAATGAAGACGACCGGTCCAATTATTCACACGCTGTGCCGAAACGTCTCCCCGCTGAAGTGCTGTATGACGCAGTCTACACTGCCACCGGTTCGAAGATGAGAATCCCGGGAGTCCCTGAAGGAACACGCGCTGCGGCATTGCCCGACGTCCAGATCAATCTGGCCGACGGCTTCCTCGCGAACCTGGGACGTCCCGTCCGGGAGTCGGCTTGCGAATGCGAACGTTCGGCCGATTTGCAGCTTGGTCCAGTCATGGCCCTGATGAATGGAACGACCGTCAGTGACGCGATCTCACAGTCCGGAAACCGACTCGACAAACTCGCTTCCAGTGAAACAGATATGAACCGACTCGTCGATCAGGTTTTTCTCAACATCCTCAACCGCCACGCCCGCCCTGAAGAGATTCAGGCAACCATTCTGCTGATGAATGACCTCCAGTCGCAACACGCGGAACTGGTGACGGAGTTGAACGCCTATCGTGAACTGAGTCGTCCCGTACAGGAAGAAAAGGAAAAACGACGCCTTCAAGCGGTCGCTCTGACCGAGAAAGCAATTGAAGAGTACAAGATTGAGATTCAACCCAAAGTCGATGCCGACGAAGCAGCCCGGTTGAAAGCGATCGCCGAAGCACAAAAGAAACGGGACGATTTCCTGGCGACGACCGACGCACGGGTCGCCGAATGGGAAAAGACAGCCCCTGAAAATCCAACTCCGTGGAGTCCGCTCAGCTTCAAAGACCGAAAGGCCACGAACGGCGCCAACCTGAAGCAGGAAGACGATCAGGTGATCATGGTCAAAGGCAAGAACGGAAAAGGAGCCTACATTCTCCAAACGTCCGTGACGCTGGATCAGGTGGCTGCGTTGCGACTGGAAGCGTTGAGTGATCCCCAACTCCCCGGCAAAGGACCAGGCCGGTCTGCTGGAGGAAATTTCGTCTTGTCGGAGCTGACCGTTGAATACTGGCCGATCAACAAACCTGATGAGAAGAAAGTCGCGAAACTTCAAAACGCTCAGGCAGATTTTAGTCAGAACGGCTATGCAATCGAGACAGCCATTGACGGGAAATCCCCTGCTTCTGGCAACGGATGGGCTGTGTCACCGGAAGTTGGAAAAGACCACTTCGCCACATTCGAACTGGCCGAACCAGTCACCTCCGCACAGGAGTTCGTGTTTCAGGTGACCATGGATCAACAATACACAGATGCAACTCACAGTCTCGGAAAATTCCGGGTTTCCTTCACTGATAAAGCCGGTCCGGTCAACTTCGGTCTTCCTGCAGCCGTTTCCAATGCCCTTGCTGTTGCCGTTGAAGAACGGACAGAAGAACAGAAGCAGGCCCTCGGAGACTACGTCAACCGGATCGATACAAAGCTGGCTGACCTGAACAAGGCGCTGACAGATGCGGAAAAACCGGTCCCGGAAGAACCGCACCTCACAGAGTTAAAAGGACGTCTTTCAGATTACCAGAAACCGCTCCCGGCCGATCCTCAACTGGTCCGACTGGAACGTGCGGTGCAACTGGGGGAAGGACAACTTCAGAACGCCCGATTAACCGCAGTACAGGACCTCGCCTGGGCCTTAATTAACAGCCCGGCGTTTTTGTTCAATCGATAATAAATGAGGAGACAGGAATGAGGAGATAAGAATCGGGAAAGACTGCAATTTCCTTCTTCCCTAAATCCTAATTCCTACCTCCTAACCCCTCACAAGGATTCCCCCCATGATTATTCGTGTCGCCGGACAACCCGGTAAGGATTTGTGCGACAGCCATCTGGGAGTCACGCGCCGTGACATTCTCCGTGTCGGCGGAAGCGGCATGTTAGGACTCTCTTTAGGTTCCATGCTCGAACTGAAGGCTGCAAACGCGGCGAAAAACAACGTTCATGAGCCTCGTGCGAAAAGCATTATTCTCGTTTATCTTCAAGGAGGCCCCAGTCATCTCGACCTGTGGGATCCCAAAGAAAACGTGCCGGAAAATGTGAAGTCTGTCTTCAAAAACATCCCGACAGCCATCCCCGGCGTCCACTTCACCGAACTGCTGCCACAACTGGCACAAGTCGTTGATAAGGCAACATTGATCCGGTCGATGAGTTATACCCCGAACGGGTTATTTAATCACACTGCTGCCATTTATCAGATGATGACTGGGTACACGACAGATAAGGTCAGTCCTTCCGGCCAGCTCGAACCTCCCAATCCTAAAGACTTCCCGAACTTCGGTTCGAACATCATCCGTCTCCGTCCACCACAGGAACCGATGCTGCCATTTGTGATGTTGCCACGTCCTTTGCAGGAGAGCAATGTTGTCGGCAAAGGAGGAACTGCTGGATTTCTTGGCAAAGCATATGATCCGTACACCCTGTATCCCGCGGGTGACGATATGAATATGACCAAGATGAACAGCATTAACGCATCTGATCTCGAGATGCGGGCCGACATTTATGGGGAACGGATGCAACGTCGGGCCAAGCTTCTCGATGTCGTCAATGCCGGAATGCCGGAGATCGATCGGGCCGTGAAAGATTATAAGCTAAACGAGTATTACGATCAGGCTCTTTCATTAATTGCCTCTGGACGTGCTCGGGACGCCTTTGCTCTGGAACAGGAATCAGGGGAAACCCGTACCCGATACGGTCGTAACACCTTCGGGCAAAGCCTGCTTCTGGCGAGACGTTTAGTCGAAGCCGGAACGCGGGTGGTCGAGGTCATCTGGCCGAAAGTTGCCAATAGCGATAATCACTCGTGGGATGTACACGTCGGGCTGCCGAAGCGAATGAAAGACCAGTCCGCTCCGATGCTCGACACCGGCTTGTCGGCGTTATTGATTGATCTCGACGAACGGGGACTCCTTGATGAAACCATGGTCGTTGCCGTCGGAGAATTCGGTCGCAGTCCTCAACGGGGAGTCAGCACGTCCGGCAACGGAAACAGTGCTGATGGCCGCGACCACTGGCCATACTGCTATTCCGCTCTGGTCGCCGGAGCAGGGATCAAGCGAGGCTACGTTCACGGAAAGAGCGATCAAACCGCATCGGCCCCGGTTGAGAACCCGGTTCATCCCGGCGAATTACTGGCCACGATTTACGAGTCCTTTGGGATCGATCCAGAGACAATGGTTTACAACCACTTGAATCAGCCACGCGAACTGGTCAAAGCCCACTCAGTCTCGGCGCTCTTTGCGTAGAGAACCGGTCGGATTCCATTAAGCGTCGCCTCATTCCGTCTGCGCCTTGCAGCAACGGAATGAGGAAAAATTGAAACGACAGTAAGAACCCCTAACAAAACCGTCCGCGATCCGCTCGCGGAAAGGGAATTCTCACTATTCGAGAGATTTTGTTCGCGGCACTAATTACCCCCGGCGGGATTTGAACCCACGACCTTCGGTTTAGGAAACCGGACTTGGCTCGGACGGCTGTTCACTACAGTTCAGTCACCGCAATAACTCTCAGGCACTTCTCGCCTTAATTAACCATAAAAACTGCGTCTCGATCTGGAAAAGTCGCGGTTTGGTAACACTTGTGGTAACACTCTCTCCAGTTGCCAACGCGGTTAAAAATCTGCAAAAAAGACTCAAAACCGCCCAGCGACCTCCCAGCGTTTCCCAGCGACCACCCAGCGTTGTTCTCTGAATTCGCACTAGTCGAACTGTGCTTCCCACTGCTTTTTCTTCGGTTATGTTCCCCTCATCGACGCAAGCACGCGACGACGAACAAGGGTGAACGAGACAATGACGATTCAGACTAAACAAACAGGATTGGCTACCGCTGCTGAGGCGGCCACATACCTTCGAATTTCACGGGGCATGATCTACCGCCTCGTTGACGAAGGGAAACTAGCAAAGCAACACGTCGGAACACACCTGAGAATTACATGGGTGTCGATCTACAAGTTTGCTGGCGAAGAAATTTAACACTGACCAGTTCCGCCACGTTGCACATTTAGGAATCGCAAATGCCAACTGCAATCACGGAATTCGAACCGCCACTGGACGCAAAGATTGCAGCAGCCGTGAAGACTTTGGCAGACGCCGGAATCGAAACATTTGAGTCATGCCAAGGCGGTGAAGGGCATGCGTTCGTGGAACCAACGATTCGGTTCCATGGAGACAAGAGTGAAGGGTTCCGAGCCTTGGACGTCGCATTGAAGAGTGGCCTGCCGGTTCGTGATCTCAGGCGTTATTGGGACGTCATTGATGGTGAACCGGTAGGCCCGAAATGGGAAATGGTTTTGAGGGTTACTTGAGTCTTGCACATTCAGTACACAGCGGCTTACCGCCAGTGCCACTTCTCAAGTTCTCTTTCTCAATGTTGTTTCCAGTCGTGCATCGAGTGTCATTGTGGTGAACAGATTGTTTGACTGAATTCCACGGAGCACTTTTCGACATCACTTGCCCTTTCAGAGTTGAAGGCCGCAGCCACAAGAACAGCAAGCAATGGCCCCGGCCCGGTTGATTGATGCCTGCTGAACGAAACAAACGTATCAGTAACCTTGAAAATATTCAAATGCCAGACTTCAACACATTCCTGCTCGTGATCATCGCCGCAGTGTCAGTTCTGCAACTGATCGCACTGTACGAGTTGTTGTCGAACAGTAACAACGCCCGCAGGGTGTTGCGGGAAGCCGACGAGAGGCAGACGGAAACAGCCAAGAAAGTCACGGAGGCAGTCAAGTGTCTCTCGTATCCGACCGGATTCTGCGACTGCCCAACGTGCACTGAGTCACGCGAAGACGCGATGAACAATTGAAACACCAGTCGGCGGCGTTGGCCCGCACCGTCGCTGGTTCCGCTGCTGGGGTCAGGCCCGGCCTCAGCAGCTTTTCAAACACCTAACAGGAGCAATGGAATGCTGGTCTTAACGCGACAAGTCGACGAGAGGATCATGATCGGCGATGACATCGTGATCACGGTTGTCCGAGTCAGTTCCGGATCAGTGCGGCTCGGGATCGATGCACCAAAAGACACCGTGATTCGTCGCGAGGAGCTGGAGCCGTTCCGGTTAAAACATTCTGAATCAAACTCACCCGTCAGTAAGTCTCAGGAAGGAGCAACTCTCAATGGCAACTGCAACATTCAAGATTGAACGCAACGTCCCAGTGCCACGCAAGCCGTACCGCTATCCATTCTCGGAAATGCAGATCGGAGATTCATTCACGGTTCACGTCGGCGAAAATGACACCGCTTACACGGTCGCCAATCGCTTGCGGTCGTCTGCTCATTGGTACATTCAGACGTACGCCGCACGGAACTTTGGTTATGAAAAGAAGATTGTAGTCAGCATTGACCGTCACAGCGACGCGGCAAAACGATCACGGAAAAAGGAATGTGTCAGAATCTGGAGGACTGAATAGTTCACTGGAGAACGGAGTTCATCACGGAAGTACCAGGGTTCCGGATCAGGTGTTGTCGACACCTATAGATAATGCCTGATCCGGATTGTTTTGAAACCGATTTATCACGCCGCGTAGAGGAGTCAGGACGTCCTCGCATGCCTCATAAGCATGAGATCACTGGTTCGAATCCAGTCGCGGCTACTGCTTAAGCACTGTCAAAACTCTCAATGTCCGGCGTCGTCTAAACGCTGGAATTCTCACTCTACAAAAACTCTGCGTGAAAGGTATGCGCTATGACTGGGATGTCTGATCAATTCAAGGAAGTTCACAGCCAGGAAGAGTTGGACACTGCAATCGCAGCAGGTGAACTGCGAATCGAAATCGTAAAAGAGATCACGGTTGAACTGCGAGTTCCGCGATTTGTCACGGTTGTGATTAAAGCTGTCTCGGGTGCTTTAGTGAAAGTGTTCGAAGGCAGCGTCGAAGCGTGGGGATCAAGCAGCGTCGTAGCGAGGGAATCAAGCCGCGTCGTAGCGAGGGAATCAAGCAGCGTCGAAGCGTGGGGATCAAGCCGCGTCGTAGCGAGGGAATCAAGCCGCGTCGTAGCGAGGGAATCAAGCAGCGTCGAAGCTTATGCAGCCTCTGCACTTTCACTTTTCGGAATTAGAGTCTCTGCAAAAGCAACTGCCAAGGTTGCTGTGCATCTTCATGACAAATCGACATGCAATGGCGGTGTTCAGATTCCAGTGAACCGTCCACAAACACCAGAAGAATGGTGTGAATGGTACGGAGTAGAAATTCATAACGGACATGCCCTGCTTTATAAGGCTGTCGATAACAATTTTTCCTCTCCATATGGGGCGTCGTACAGTCCGGGTACCCATACTACTGCCAGCGATTGGGATGGTGGTGAAGTCGAATGTGGTCGTGGCCTGCATTTCTGTTCAACTCCCACCGGATCAAAAGCATTCAATGACTCTGCAACCAAGTTTATCGCCTGCTTGGTGCCTCTCTCTGAAATTGCAGTTCATCCAAATGGCAGTTCTCCAGAAAAGATCAAGTCGAAGTCGTGCTGGAATCATTACGAGTGTGATCAGTTTGGCGAACTGATCGGCGAGAAATTTCCTCTGCCTGCTGATGCTAAATAGCACTCTTCTTTTCACGACAGATACCTCTTACATCGGAAAACATAATCATGGACCTTGATTTCTCTGTTATCGATTCACCTGCAGATCAAACTGCAGATCAAACTCAAAATAAAGCTAATCTTGCGTTCGTCGTGGAAGTTCCCGATCCAGGCACTCCGGGACCGCTCTTTTTCGATCTCGAAACTGTACCCGATAAATCACGGGAACATCTGTTCGGATTCGATCCACTGCCGGAACCAATTCCAAAAACGCCTCTCGAACATCTGCAAGAACCTGAAGTTTTTCTTTCCACATCACTCAAAGAGATGGGCGAAATCATGCGTGGTCGTAACCCGCCTGATTCATGGATTGAATCGATTCGAGACGCTGAAGCCGCAAGTAAGAAACCTCGAAAAGGTGTGTTTGATCTTCTGGACTCCTTTCGATCTGCAGATGTCGACATTGACGTGATCAAGGCGGAACGCTGCAAAAAAATGAGCGTGACGCCGGAGTTCTGCAAAATTGCTGCGATCGGCTTTGCTTTCGGAGACTGCGAACCCCAAGCGATTCTCTGCCGAAATGCCGATCAGGAAAAAACAGGACTTGCAATCCTGTGGGATGCAATTGCAAACATTCGCGGTCCGGTGTGTGGATACAACATTATAGGCTTCGACTTGCCTGTCATTCTCGTTCGGTCTGTTCTTCTCGGAGTCACTCCGCGAAAGTTTTTCGGAGACCTGAAACCATGGGACCGTGAAAAGGCGATTGACTTGATGGTCGCTCGGTTCCCTCGGTCTGGTGCGATGAAACTGAAGAGTCTTGCTGCTTATTACGGCATCGAAGTCCCGGCCGGTGATACTGACGGTTCCCAGGTTGCTGAACTGCTCCAGGACAATCCAGCGAAGCTGATCGAGTACGTGAAATCTGACGTCACGATCACCCGCCAGTTCTATCGGCTCTGGAAAGGAACGTTCACTTAACGTTCGCTCTTTCTCGTTGAATCACACTGCTTCTGACTGTTCCTCTGTTTTAAAAAGGTATTTAGCTATGTCCGGTTTGACCGTGCAAAACCCTCCGGGGCAATTGAGTGTTTACGATCGCATTACTGACCCAATCCAGTTCATTGAATCGATGGGCAAAGTGTTCTGGGAATCGAAAGCGGCAGGATGCCAAACGCTCGCGGAAGGGAAACTTCTGGCACTGGCCTGCATGTCTGAGCGGATGAATCCGTTTGATATCAATCGAACTTATCACCTGATGGAAGGAAAGCTCGCCATGCGGGCGGATTCAATGCTGGCGAAGTTTCGCGGCATTGGCGGTAAGTACAAGTGGGTCAAGGATGGCGAGGATGGAATCTCCGCAAGTCTTTCGCTGACTTACGACGGAGAAACCATCACGTCGACCTATTCGATTGAGCAGGCAAAGCAGGCCAATCTGGTTAAGGAAAAAGGAAACTGGGCGAAAGACCCAGCTTCAATGCTGCGGGCTCGCGTGATCAGTCGCGGGATTCGAATGATTGCTCCCGAAGTGATCGCCGGGACCTACACGCCGGAAGAATTGAGCGACTTTACGCAGGACGATTCACCTCCGGCAAAAACACCGAAGAGGGGAAAAGGAGCGTCAACAGAAAAGGATGAGGTGATTGATGTTGAGGTCATTCCTGCAGTTTCTCCTGCTCAGTCTGCTCCTGCCGAACCTGAAAAGGCAGCAGGAACCACGTCAACGTCTGTCACGGTATCCGGGAATCCTGTCACGGAAACAACTGAGAAACCGCCGTTTGAAGTGGAGCAGAAGAAAGAGGAAGTCGCTCCCACGACGCCGTCACAAGCCTCGATTTCAGAAGCGGGGACAACGAAAGCGACACCTGCGTCCGACATCGCGTTGATCATGGTCGACGTCGAACTCAATGCGAAAAAGGCAGGAATGTCGATGGATGACCTGGATAAGAAAATCTTCGGTTCAACTGGCAAACATCTCAACGAACTGAATGAGCAACAATTAAGAAATGTACTGAAGATTGTTGCAGGAGCTGCTGAGAAGGCAGCGGGAAACTGACACGGTGGCGGTGGCCGGAAAAGCTGTTGCCAGCCGTGATGCAGTGCGGAGAGTCAGAACTGCGTCGACGCGGCTTCGACGTTCTTGGGTATCCGCCTGAGTGGTCGCACTCAGTGAATGAGTTTCAGGCGGTCTTAGGCATTAAACACTTAACATTTAACAGGAATTTTGAAGATGGCTATTAGCACTGGATTTGCTGACGGATGGACTCCAGACGAGCGAACTCCGCCCGTTGCCGGATTATGTCACGCTGTCGTCACGAACGTGATGGAAAATGGTGACGGAAAGTCGAGCGATATGATCATCGAATTCGAAGTTGTCGCTCATTCCGTGCCTATGCAGGAAGGCACAATTCACCGCGAATACTGTCCGAAAAAAATGAAGATGATGTGGCTTATCCATCGTCTGGCAGTTGCGATTGGACTGATTACAGTCGAGCAACAAAAAGAGCATCAGAAGAACGGGACCGCTCCGGAGTACGACTTTGAAAGCTGCATCGGTCGTCACGTCATGATTGGCCTGCAGGACGAAGAGTACGAAGGGAAAGTTCGGGTCAAAGCGGCCGGACGGTATTACCACCCCGACAACTCCCGTTGTGTGAAGTGGCCTAAGAACATTTCCATGCTTACTGCTGCTGGGCACGACGTGAAGTCCCAAGAGACTGCCAAATCGTCTGCTCCGGCATTGCCCGATGACGCGTTCAACGGCGTGGTTTAGCAACACCTGACAGCCGGGAAAGACCGGCATTCTGATCCCGTGTCAGAATTGGTAGACGCACTGAACGGTAGTCGGAAGAGATCGGCGTTCCCGCTTTGAAACAGGCGGAATAAGAGCCGGATAACCGACCCGAATAATTCAACTCGAATGATTCAGTTTTGCAGGTTCGAATCCTGCCGGGATCATTTTCCACCAGGTACGCAACTAAGGAGTCAAGTATGGGAATCTGCAAATGTACTTGTAGTGATCATCGTGATTGCACTTTTGTTTCAGATGAACATCGTCCAGTAAACATTCTTCCTTCGATGAACGATGAGGGAACGTTTGTCGTCGATAGCTGCCTTAGCCTCAATTATAACTGGAATGGCGATGAAGAATTTTCAGGTTTCATACACGCACTCTACTGCAACGAGACTGATGACTGCCAGCACGCTGATGACGTTTTTGAAAACATGTCGTTATTAGAAATGGTCAAGAGTATCAGAGACGACCACACAGGATCTGAAGGAACGAGCATTGAGTTCTTCAATGCACTAAACAACTTCATTAATGATTTAGTGGAGGTGAAGAATGAAATTGTCGTCGAAAAATGACACTCATCAACGTCGTGTCGAACGAACTGAACGTCGCCGAAGAATTCTGATTCTCGCGATGGGTGGTTGTTGTCGGCAATGCGGTCACGTTCCACAAAAACTGACAAAGCTCGAATTCCACCACACGGAACCACGTACATGGAACACTCGAAGCTTATCACGATGGGAGCGTCAGGCGGTTTACGAGGAAGAATTCGAAAAGGGAATTCTCGAATTGATGTGTGCTGACTGCAACAAGCGATTAGGAAAACCAAAATCATGTCAGAGCAAAAAGAGATCGTCGGCGAATTCATCCGCGAACGTCACTTCTTCGATAACGACGGGGAAAGAATCGTCATCGCAGAAGTTCGACTTCTCGATGGCACTAAAGAAACAATCAAAGGTCCGGCCGAAGAAAGAGCGTTGACATTCGGACTCTCGTATCGCTTCTGGGGTCACTACACCCATCACGAACGCTACGGTCGACAATTCGCATTCTCGACGTTCGTGACCGAGGAGCCGCTGTCGGAAGGTGCGATCATCACTTATCTGGCAACTCAGTGCAAAGGGGTTGGATCAGCAACGGCATCCAAGATTTATGAACGGTACGGACCGCAGTCAATCTCTGCACTGCGAGATCGTCCTGTCGAAGTTGCCTACAACACTCGCGGACTAACCGAAGAAAAAGCGAAAGCGGCCGCTGAAGTATTAAAGAAGAAAACTGGCAAGGAACGTGCCACTGCGGAAATGATGGGACTGATTCACGGTTACGGATTCTATCGCAGCACAGTGAACGATGCATTGTCGCGATGGGGATCATCTGCCGCGAAGAAGGTTCGCAAGAACCCTTATCACCTGTTACGGCTGAAGGGATGTGGATTTCTGAAGGTCGATCAACTTTATCTTGACCTGAAACACTCTCCCGGAACTCTGAAGCGTCAAACATTGTGCGGAATTGATGCACTGCACCGATCGCGGTCCGGAGACACCTGGCACTCTTCCGATGTATTTCATGACGCACTTCTCACAAAAGTGTCCGGTGCAAGCGTTCAACTCAATAAAGCCGTCGAACTTGGCGTTCGATCAAAGATTCTCCGGACGAAGCAAGAAGGCCGACTCTGGATGGCTGACGCCAAAGACGCATACCACGAACAGACCCTCGCTGATTGCATTGCTCGTATTGTGACCGATGAAGGTCGGTTGTGGCCTGATATCTCTGACGTCTCGGAACACCAAAGAGAACAGACGTTCCTCGCCCTTCAGAGACGAATTGGAGTGCTTTCCGGCCGTCCCGGGACCGGAAAAACATACACCACAGCCCGAATTATCAAGGCGATTTTGAAAGCGGGATATGGCTCCGATGACGTTTCGGTTGTCGCTCCGACCGGAAAAGCTTCTCAACGTCTCAGTCAGGCGTTATCTGATGCTGGAGTGCCGGTTGTTGCCCGCACGATTCATTCACTTCTTTTCGCTCCTCGCGAGTCGAAGTACCTAAATTGCCAGTTCCTGTTCGTTGACGAATCTTCCATGCTCGACACAACTCTTGCGTCAGAGTTGTTTCGAGCGATTGGACCGGAAACTCATGTCCTGCTGATCGGAGACACCCACCAGCTTCCCCCAGTTGGTCACGGTGCCCCATTACGTGACTTCATTGAAGCAAGTATTCCGACAGGGGAACTGACAGAAATTCAACGTAATTCCGGAATGATCGTTCGAGCTTGCTCTGAGATCGTTGAGCGTCGTCGTTTCATCTGTTCGGAGAAGGTGAATCTTGAAGAAGGCGACAACTTAGTTCACATCGAAGAGAAGGATGAAAGTCCATGTGACATCACGGCTCTGATTCAGAAACTGTCAGAAAAATTTGATGTCGACCCTCTGACTGGAGTCCAGGTTCTTGTGGCAACGAATCGCATTAGGAAGTCGCTAAATAAGAAATTGCAGGACGCTCTTAATCCGAACGGAATGAAATGCAAAGGAACGCCATTTCGAGTCGGCGATAAAGTGATCAACTTAAAAAACACATCGTTCAAACTGATTCCAAAAACTGAAGACGTTCAACACGCATGGCATACAAAAGATGAAGTCGAGAATCTTACGGTCCCGGTTGCCAACGGCGAACAGGGGATCGTTCTCTCAGTGTCGCCAGGACAAATGATCGTTCGTCTCGACGCTCGTGACATCTGCGTTATGGTCCGCTGGAGATCGTCAATAGAAGGCAATAACGAAAGTGATGACGAGTCAGGTGCCGGATGTACTTGGGATTTAGCCTACGCAATCAGCGTTCATAAGTCGCAAGGATCAGAATGGCCGATTTGCATCGTTATCGTTGATTCATCAGGCGGAAGAATTCAGTCCCGCCAGTGGCTCTACACGGCGATCTCACGAGCAAAGAGGCTGTGTGTCACTGTTGGGAAGCGATCTGCTGTCGATCTCGCTGTGCGAACAGACGGAACTCGACGAAAGACCTTCCTGAAAGAGCTGATCATCGAAGAGGTTGCTGGAATCAAACGTCGTCGTGTCGCAGAAGAATTACTGAATGTTGACTGGAATACAGTGTTGGGAGTGTGACATGAACTATCAGGACTTCATTAAATCAAAACATAAACGTAACGACTCTGTCGGCATTGACGTTGATCATGTGAATCCTCTCGCCAAGGACTTCCAGTCAGACGTGATTCGCTGGTCTCTTCGCAAAGGACGTGCCGCTCTCTTCGAAGATTGCGGACTCGGAAAGTCCCTGCAGGAATTAGAATGGTTGCATCAGCTGATTAGTCGCGGTCACGCTACTCGGGGGCTTCTGCTCTGTCCTGTCGCCGTTCACGGGCATCGGCTCAGAAGGAGTCGGGTCACTACGGGAAGGCCGTCGGTTCATCGGCATCGAATTGAAAGAATCCTACTTCAACCGTGCTGTTCGCGAACTGCAATCACAAGCCGAAAAGAATCGACAGGGGAGACTGTTTTGAAATCAAAGGCAATCGAATCCTACAGAAAACTAAAACAACTTCACCCAGACTACTTTCCGGTCGTTCTCCTCGGGGACTTTTACGAAACGTTCCACGAGGAAGCTGAAAAGCTCGCGAAGATCGCTGGACTGACCGTCACGACCATGAACAAGTGGACGGCAGAGCCGGTTCCGATGGTGGGATTTCCGTCTTACATGACATTCGAAATTACCAAAAAACTTCAATCGGCTGGATACAAGGGAATGGTTCACGAGAAGGGGACTTTCGAATGATTTGTTCTCCGAAAGCTGCGGACATAATCGTCATAAACACTGAAACTGGAAAAGAGATTTCATTTCAGAAGAGGCAACTCCTGATCGACGTGCTGTGGAAGGCGGCACGGTATCTGGAGCAATGTGGAGTTGAAAATTTGCTAAATCCAGTGGATGCCAAGAAAGCAGATGAGCTGCTTCAGTCATTTACGTTTACTCAATGTCCAAACGTGAAATTCCAACTCAGGTTAGAGTTAATGGAAGAGAAATGAGAATAACAAAAGAGGTCACCGCTCCAACGCTCCCATTTACGATTGTTCGCTGCAGCAATGAGACGGCACCGTATCACTTCGCAGGGATTTCGTCTGATTCCGGCGACAGGTGCAATGGACTGCCGTGGATCGTCCCTGTGATCACCAAACCGCTTTACCTTACGCATCGACTGCCGATCCAGTTGGACCTGAAGCGTGAACCGATACTGAAGGGGATGGCGGACTATTCCATTGAGGGGCTGACGGATCACATTGCAATTGAGCGAAAGTCCGTATCAGACCTCTACAGCACAATCGGCGGACGACGGTATGACTTCAAATGCGAAATTGCCCGCCTGAACATGCTGCCGTTTTCTGCCGTCGTGATCGAAGGTGATTGGAGCCGAATACTCCTTGATCCACCAGCTCAAAGTCAGATGGAGCCAAAAAACATCGCCAGGACGATCCTGTCCTGGTCGATCAGATTTCCACGAGTTCACTGGTTCACCTGCTCAGACAGGCGACACGCTGAACTTCTCACGTTTCAACTGCTCCGGCAGTTCTGGAAGCAACATTACGAAAAACAGTAGGACGAAACGTGCTCCCCCCGCATGATGCCCCCCTCTCAGAAAAATTCTCATTCTGGCTCTCTGTTCTTCGTGATGTGCAAAATCGAGGCGAATATCACGTTGCCTGCTGTCCTGCTCATCCTGACGATAAACAGTCGCTCTCAACATCAATCGGTGATAAAGGCATAGTTGCAACTTGTCACGCAGGGTGCAGTTTTCCGCAAATCTGCCATGCGGCTAGAGTCACGGCGACGTGGATGTTCGAGCGGTCCAATAAGCCAAAGTTACGGATCACCGGAACCTGGAACTATTGTGACGAACTGGGTGAAGTCATTTTCCGCACGATCCGGACCGAAGACGGAACACTTAAGCCGGACGGGAAGCCGAAAAAGGATTTCATACAGCAAAGACCGGACGGAAATGGCGGATGGAAAAATTCCGTCAAAGGCGTCCGTGTCATCCCATACCGTTTGCCAGACCTCTGGCTCTCGAACGATGTCGTCCTGATTGTCGAAGGCGAAAAACATTGTGACCGTCTGGCGGAACTTGGATTCACCGCAACATGCAACGCCGCTGGCGCCGGGAAGAACAAGTGGAAGCCAGAACATTCGGAGTTCCTGCGAGGACGTGACGTTGTCATTCTGCCCGACAATGACAGGGCAGGACGGGATCACGCTCGAAACGTCGCAAAATCCCTGATTGAACATGGAGCAAATTCCGTCCGCGTGGCCATTCTTACGGGACTTCCGGACAAAGGAGACGTGATCGACTTCTTGAATGCTGGCGGTACAAAAGATCAGATTCAGCAGGCAATTGATGCGGCGAAGTCGGTCGAAAAAGCGTTGCCGGACGAGAACGAAGAAAAGCCTGCATCTGTCGCATCCATCGCAAATCACGAAGTGGACTGGTCAGGTGAAGAGCCGAAAGTTCTGGCAAAACCGATGCAAGACATCATCGGCTCTATCACGTCACGGACTGAAGGATTCCCGAAACGAGTCGGATCAGCTCTGTTTGTGCGAGACGGGGAAGATTCCATCTCCTGGCTACAGAACTCCCCGTCGCTCTTTGGATGGATTGGCTCTGTGACAGGAATCCCGGCAGTGTTCCGGAAGGCGGCACACCTGCACACGCAAGCTGAAGTCTTTGCCGAATTTCAGAGAACAGCCGAGTCATTCCTCTCTGTCGAAACACTGCCGCACATCCCGCCAATTCCGGATCACTACTACGTTTGTCCGGACATTGAACCGGGAAACGGCAAAACACTGGAAGCCCTTGTTGATAGATACTCTCCAGAGTCTGAAATCGACCGTGACCTGTTGATTGCCGCGTTCGTGACGCCGTTCTGGGGAGGTACTGGCGGAAAACGACCCATTTTCGTGATCACGTCTGACGCCGGTCGGGGAGCAGGGAAATCGACCGTTGCCGGTCACATTTCTCGCGTTGCAGGCGGACATATCGAGTTGTCGACGAACGAAGACATCGGGCTCGTGAAACAGCGACTGCTTTCTCCGGAAGGCATGACAAAACGAATCGCCCTGATTGATAACGTGAAGTCGCTAAGGTTCAGTTCCGCTGAACTGGAAGCACTCGTCACGGCTCAGGTGATTTCCGGAAAAAGAATGTACGTCGGCGAAGGACAACGGCCCGGAACGCTCATGTTCATCCTGACTGTGAACGGTGCGTCGTTCGGACGTGACATTTCTCAACGTTCCGTCGTCATCAAGATCACGGCCCCTCAACGTACGGGAGACTGGTCAGCAGAAACTGAGAAATTCATTGACGACAATCGTCAGAAAATCATTGCAGATATTGCAGGATTCCTGCAGGGAGAGCGATTTGCCCTCAGTCGATTCACACGCTGGAGCGACTGGGAACGTGACGTCCTGTGTCGGTTGCCGGAGCCTGATGACGCTCAACGAGTGATCCTTGACAGACAGCAAATTGCCGACGCCGAAGACGATGAAATTGGACTGATCCAGGAGGAGTTCGCATCACGACTGAGATCAATCGGATACTTCCCCGACGACGATTGCGTGATGATTCCATCGCTCATTGCGGCCGAGTGGTACAACGAAATCACGAAGGACCGGGGGACTACAACGTCAATCACGAGAAAGCTGAAACAGGCGATTGACGAAGGCACAATTACTCAATTGACAGTCAACAAAACGTGCAAATGGGGGAGAGGATTTATCTGGATTGGACCAAGAGGAAAAGTTCAGGACGTTCAGACGGACGTCAAAGCTCGAATTGAAGAGTCCAGAAAAGGGAAATCGGACGGTTTTTAGAACAGATAGAACACTTTGTCGACAGTAAGTGTTCTATGATTTGGATTTTTTAATTAACACTGCAATATACATTTACATCAATCGTAGAACAGATAGAACACATAGAACACTTCAAAATAGAAACTGGCAGAAACATACAGGAATAATACATATGGTGTACATATGCTTTAGGAGTAAATAGGGTAGTAGGCGCAAAAGTGCTCTATGTGTTCTATTTAGACCTTAAACCTAACAGCACAACGAAGATAAATCAAAAACGCAATGTGTTCTAAAGTGTTCTGTCGAGAATGAGCCAAAAATGACACTCACAATCAATATTTCCAGATTCATTGGACGACCGGCAAAGGCATGTCGGAAGTGCAAAAGCGAATTATTTTTCGTGAATCAATTTGGTGGCATTGAGTGTGCCAAGTGCCAGGACGCCGGAGAGTGTCCAAGTCTCTTTGTTGTCGCCGGAAAATGGAGTGACGAACCTGATGAATTCGCTCCGGATACTGAGCAGGAATCGACGACTCCTGTGATCCAGGTCGCTCTGAGAGAAACTTGGGTCGACGAAATCGATCGAAGGCTGAATCGCACGTCGCATAAATCATGCGGTGAGAAGAAAATTAACTGGCAAGATGTAGATGAGGAGTTGGCATCACTGATCGACTGGTACGAATCGAATCGATCTTTGTTGCCATCGGAGCCATTCGAGTTTCACAAACCAGCACGGGCAGCAAGAAACCTGAAGGACATGAATCACCAGTTGTCTGCGAAGGTCGTGAATCCAGTGGCATTTTATGAGTCGCTGGACGTTGAAATTTACGTTCAGGGGCCACGCGGACCGAGGGTGAGGACCGGAACGCTTAAGGCTGACTTGAATCGTCTTAAGTTAATTTCAAAGGCGACATAACGTGTTAAATGCTAGTAGGTTCTTCCGAATGAAACTTAAACATGCGTCGAGCCCCCGAGCTCGCGCCGTGATTGACACAGTTAGTTTCAAAAAAACAGTTGATTTTTATTTAGATTTCTGTCTAATGTTCACAGGTCTATGAACGGGACCTGAATTTAAATGAATTCCGCTATGAAGGGCGGCACGATCCGGTGGGATTTCGTGTCGCCCTTTTTTCGTTTTACCGTGGGACTCACGAGATGGACTTCTCTGCCATTGCTCAGCTTGTCGCCAGCGTCGGAATTCCGGGCGCGTTAACTGTCTTTTTTGTATGGCAAGGCAACATCCGTGAGCAACGTATGGGATCACGAATTGACACGCTCGAAACGTTTATTCGCACCGATCTGGCCCAACAAAACGACACCGTCACGGAAGTTCTTCGTAGAAACACCGACGCTCTCGATCGGGCAAACACAACGATGTCCCGACTCGCCGTGAGGCTGGATAAAGACTCTGGACACTGAGCAGGAATTAAATGATGTGGACTTCGAAATTCTGGAAATCGACAGCAGAACGAGCGATTAAAACTTTCGCCCAAGCGTCAGTTGCCGCTTTGTCTGGCGATCAGTTGGGGCTGTTTGAAGTGGATTGGCTGGGTGTCTTGTCACTGGCCTTGCTTGCAGCGGTTCTTTCAGTGTTTTCTTCAATCGCATCCGCCCCAGTCGGCGAAGGGGATTCTCCCAGCCTTGTGAAGTGAACACCCTTCTCTGGGTGTTGGCGATAGCATCGCTGGTGTTTGTGATTCTTGATCCATTTGGTGACGCATGATTCGTTTAATCGCCCTGCTCCTGTTGCAGTCCATTGCCTTAGCTGCTCCTCCTGTCGTGATCATCAATGGTCCGAACGAGAGTCAAGTCGGCGACATCATTATTCTGGACGCCAGCGAAACAGACGCTGAACATTTTGCGTGGATGGTCGATGAATCGGAAGTGAGTGTTCCGAAGTCGAAATCGGGATCCGACACAGAGAGACTGGCTGAACAACTCCGACTTTTGGGATTCAAGGTCGAACGTCCGCAAGAGTCGTCCGGTCCGTTGACGCATTTGATCCTGAACGATGGAAAGCTGTTGATTCTGGCTTCGTATCAGGGTCAGTGGCGGGTTGCTCTTGCCACTTCGAATTCTGACGGTATCGCAATTAAGCCGTGGTCAGTCCGGGTCACCACAGGGGGAAACACTCCGGACGTTCCACCTGTAGATGATCCCAAAGTTCCTGATGTTATTGACACTCCAAAGCCGCCTGTCGGATTCGGGTTGAAAGACAGTGTTCGGGAATGGCTTGCGAAGGATGTGGCCGCGAATGCTCAATCTCAGTCCGGTCGAGTTGCCGACGTAATTGATTTTTTCATTCAGCAGGTTCGACGTGGAGCTTATCCGACACTCGCAAAAGCAGAAGAGGGACTGGTTGGATATCTTGCGGCTGAACAAGCGGTAGGTCGCATGGATAAAAAGGGATGGACGAAATTCGCGAACAAACTGAATGACTCCGTTTCTGTTCTGAAAACTCTCGGTCGCGTGAATTCTCCTGTAGCACTTGCAGACGCGATGACGGAAGTAGTGGAGGGTTTGCGGTGAGTAGTCTGACTGATCAGGAAATCATTCGACTTCTGAATTCCACTGGACACCTTGCGATGCCATTCGGCAAACAGCAAGGTGTTTGGCCAGTTGATGAGGAAGAAAAATTGTCGTTGCAGGTCGCGGAAGTTCGAGAAGCTGTCCGGTCGTACCAGTCGATGTATTCGTCAACAATGGAGCATTTAGTTGCGAAGCATCATCCTGATCGTTCGAGCGTTCAGGTCATTCCGGATGGGGATATCGGACCTGCGACTCTTGAATTGCTGGGAACGTCCCGGTGTGCTTGCCCGGATTACGCTCAGTCCATCGCCGAACCGGCACTCGGGTCTGGCAACTGGAAAAGCTGTCACGGAATCGGCGATTTTCATTGCGCGAAAGTGAAGCTCGTTAATTCTTTCCCATCGTTTCTCGCCCCAGTGTGGGATGAAGTCTGGGCTCGCGTGGTCGCGGCATACGATGAAGTTGGACTCCGTTTCGAACTGACAAATGGAAACGATTACAACACCACTATTGAGTTCGTTAATCCGAACGGTGGCTGGATCGGTTTGGCGATCGTGGGAACCGGCTCGCTCTCCTGCACATCGAAAATCTGGTCGAAATACGACCGAAACTTTCGACCTTCGAACGTCCTGTCGGAATGGACCTCTTTAATCAAGCATGAACTGGGACATAACTGCGGACTGGATCACAGTTCGGGTGGTGTGATGAACCCATACATCATCTCCGGTTTGCCTGTGAGCTGGAAAGGTGATCCATCGTGGTCGCTGCTGGCACGGCGATTTGGCGGACAGCCGGTGAAATCGAAGAATCCGACTCCATTGATTCGCGACTTGGTTGTTGCTTGGAAGTATTCGGACGGCACATACGAGGATCTCCTCAAAGTGCCAAACAATGACACGAAACTGATTCCTGTTTGAGGTGTGTGATGGGTGAAACTGTAGGAACAAATGCAGCGGAACTTCTGGTTGAAAGTCGATTACGGACATCATTCCAGAACGTGTTGCCTGGGGCGGTGATTGATCCGGCGACTTTTATGGCTTTGATTGGGGGACTGATCCAGTTGATTCGGGGTTGTCGCAATCCTGAATCAGCGGCGAGTCATCTTAAACGTGGATCTGCAACAGCCTTTCTGGCCGCTCGTGAAAAATTTAAGAAGGAAGGCTATTCCCGGATTATCGCTGCAAGGATGGCTCGCGATTTAGTGAATCAGGCGAAAGGCCTGAACGACGACGAGATTGATCTTCTGGTTGAAGAAGCCAAAGACGTGCCGAATACGAACGTCATTTGGCCAGTGTGATTTGACGAGGTGATTGAGTAATGGGTTGGCTGAGTTTATTCCGCCGTCTAAGTGACATTGACCATAGCGCTAAATCGCCGGGCAAGGTGCTCGCTGCGACGGATGGTAATGGTGGTGTTGTTGCGGAGTGGGTTGATCTCGATCTAGCTTCCGTCACTGGCTTGGCTGATGCACTGGAATCGCTTTCATCAGCGATCGATGGCAAGGTTTCGGCGAACACGACGATCACCGGTGCCACGAAAACCAAAGTTACCTACGATTCGAAAGGTCTGATCACTGCCGGTTCTGACGCGACGACAGCGGACATTGCCGACTCGTCGAACCGTCGTTATGTGACCGATGCGATGCTCACGCTGCTGGGCCTGACTTCCGGGGTCAACACGGGTGATCAAGACCTGTCGGGCTATTCGCTAACCAGTCATCGGCACACGATCGACGGTATCGATGATCTAGTGTCGACGCTTGCAGCGAAAGCCGATTTAGTCGGTGGGAAGCTGGCCACTTCGCAGTTGCCAGCCCTGTCCATCGTCGAGTTTCTGGGGAGTGTTGCAAGCGAAGAGGACATGCTCGAACTTGACGGCCAGCGAGGAGATTGGTGCATTCGCTCCGACGAGCAACTGGCATTCTTTCTGATCGACGACGATCCATCAGAAGTGGAAAGCTGGCAGCGGATCACCTCTCCGGCGTCTCCGGTCTTGTCGGTCAACAATCAGACCGGGGCGATTGTGCTGAGTTATTCCGACGTCGGAGCCGCTGCGGCTGCGCATAATCACACCATCGCGGACGTCACGAATCTCGCGGCGGCTCTTGCTGCTCTTGAGACGTTGATTGATGAACTCGACATTGCCGACATCGCCGGGCTGACTGATGCTCTCGCAGGTAAGGCTGCGGCAGTGCATTCTCATGTGATCAGCGACACGACGGGATTGCAGGGGGCTCTAGACGGCAAGGCAGGTTTGTCGGC
>Ga0182745_1000113_pt1 | contig 112813 bp, 85 predicted proteins | sample eDN3rd30CKraftBY_FD_128523 | JGI IMG/M metagenome (GOLD analysis project Ga0182745, IMG submission 128523) | Enriched backyard soil microbial communities from Emeryville, California, USA - eDNA 3rd pass 30_C Kraft BY (version 2) (version 2) | ecosystem: Environmental > Terrestrial > Soil >...
AGTGCGAAGGGCTTGGTCAGGTAATCGTCGCCGCCCGCCTTCAGTCCATGGACCCGGTCGTCCACCGTGCCGAGCGCGGACAGGATCAGAACCGGGGTGCGGTCGCCTTTCTGGCGCAAGGCGCCGATGATGGACAGTCCGTCCAGCCAAGGCAGCTGCCGGTCGGCGATGATGACGTCGAAACGCTGCTGGGTGGCCTTGTTCAGTCCATCGCGGCCGTCGGCGCTGTGTTCGAGTGAATAGCCGTTCTCACGCAAGCCCTTCACCAGGTACTCGGCGGCTTGCAAATCGTCTTCAATCAGCAAAAGGCGCATGCGTAGGCAACCCCGTTGCGGTTCCGGCCCGGCGGTGCGTCGCCGCCGGACCCTGGTTGTGTCGTCTTTGCCCGATTCCAGTCTCAGCCGATCTTGATCGGCACGAAGATCTGCGCGTTCTCGCGTTCGATCAGCAGGGCCACCACCTTGCCGCTCTTGTCGGCCGCGGTGCGCAGGTCCTTGACCGATTTCACGCGTGTTCCGTTGACGCCGAGAATGATGTCTCCTGGCTGCACGCCTGCCACCGCGGCGGGACCGTCCACGTCTTCGACCACGATCGAACCATCAGTGTCCGCCTCACGCTGTTCCTGCGGGGCCAGCGGGCGTACCGACAGGCCAAGCTTGCTGGTCGCGTCGCCGTCCTGGTCGCCGCGAGCGGCAACGCGAGTGCCTTCTTCCGGTATCTCCTGCGGCCGTGCGACGAGCTGCTTGGTGGCGTGATTGCGCCAGATCTGCAGATTCACCGCGGTGCCGGGCTTGGTGTTGGCGATGATGCCTGGCAACTGCGACGAGGTTTCGATCACCGTGTCATCGACCTTGAGGATGACGTCGCCCGGCTTCAGGCCGGCCTTGTCGCCGGCGCCACCCGATTCGACCATGCCGATCAAGGCGCCGCGCGGCCGGTCCAGGCCGAAGGAGTTGGCGAGTCCCGCGTCCACTTCCTGGACCGTGACGCCGATGCGGCTGCGCACCACCTTGCCGTTGCTGACCAGTTGCTGCTTGACGTTGTTGGCCACGTCGATGGGGATGGCGAACGACAGTCCCATGTAGCCGCCGGTGCGGCTGTAGATCTGCGAATTGATGCCGACCACTTCACCTTTCAGGTTGAACAGCGGGCCGCCGGAATTGCCCGGGTTGACCGGCACGTCGGTCTGGATGAACGGCGCGAAGTTGGCTTCGCCGGGCATGGAGCGCGCGGTCGCGCTGACTACGCCGGCGGTTACGCTGTTCTCGAAGCCGAACGGCGAGCCGATGGCTACCACCCATTCACCGGGTTTGAGCTTGCTGGGATCGCCCAGGCGCACCACCGGCAGGTTCTTGGCGTCGATCTTGATGACCGCCACGTCGGTGCGTTCGTCGATACCGATCACTTTCGCGTTGTATTCGCGCCGGTCGGTGGTCTTGACCGTGACTTCCGAGGCGCCTTTGACCACGTGGGCATTGGTCAGGATGTAGCCGTCGCTGCTGACGATGAAGCCCGAACCTTCGCCGCGCGCCGGTGGTTCATTGCGCGGCATCTGGCCACCGCCGAAACGACGGAAGAACTCGTAGAAGGGATCGTTCGGCGACATGCCGGGCGGTACGTTGCGTGAGGTCGTCTGGGCCTTTTCGATCACGGCCACGTTGACGACCGCCGGCCCATAGCGCTCCACCAGTCCGGTGAAGTCCGGCAACGCAGCGCCGACGTTCATCGCGGCGGCCGGGCTCGCGGTCGGAATTTGCGACGTAGCGGGAGCGGCTGCGTCCACCGCGGTCGAGGCTGTTTGCTCGCGCGAGCAGGCGGCCATGGAAATGCCCACGGCCAGGATCGAAATCGACACTGTGGTCCAATGCCTGGCCCAATGCATGGTTCGGTGCGCAACCATAAATACTCCGAGGTTGTTGGCTACTGGCGTTTCTGACGCCGGCTGACAGGGAAAGTTTGGCGTCCCGGGTCGCCGATTGCACATTCTTACAAAGACTTCATTGCCTTGCGCGTCCTGATAGCCCGGCCGGACGCCGGCGAGCGTACCGCAGCACGAGTGCAAGTTCGCGGAAGATAACGGCTATTTACGACCGTAGCTGCGTCTTGCAAAGCCGTGTGCGGTGCTCCAGGGACGGGCCTCGCGGCGGCCGGTGTCGGTGGTTAAGCTGTGTCCGTCCGGTTCCGTGTCCCCCCGATTGGTAAACCAGGAAGACGCCGTCCAACCTGGCAGGTCACTGACAATCCCAGAGCCCGACTTGGTCAGCGAACGCGAATTGGTGCAGGCGATGTTGGCAGGCGAGGAGCGTGCCTTCGGCCTGTTTTTCGACAGTTACTTCCCGCGCGTGTACCGCTTCGCGTTGCCGCGCCTGGGTGGTGACGTCGAGGCCGGCAAGGAAGTGGTGCAGGCGACCTTGATCAAGGCGCTACGCAACTTGCACAGCTATCGTGGCGAAGCGGCCTTGTTCAGCTGGGTCTGCCAGATCTGCAGGCACCAGATCGTGGACTATCTGCGCGCCAACCGGCGCCATAGCGAGAATGTGGTGCTGCTCGACGACAGCCGCGAAGTACGGGCCGCGCTGGAGTCCATCGAGGCGCCCGAAACGCAAGAGCCCCTGCATCAGTACAGCAGGGCTGAGACGCGCCGCCTGGTGCAATCGGTCCTGGACCGGCTGCCACAGCGCTACGGTGATGTGCTGGAATGGATGTACATCGAGGGGCGTTCGGTGGAGGAAATCGGTGAATTACTGGGGATTGGGCATACCGCGGCACAATCCCTGCTGGCCAGGGCGCGAGCGGCATTCCGCAACGCCATGGAAACGGTGTTCGGTGCCACCGCGGCCGATGTGCTTGCCGCCATGCGTGGGGGTGGGGGATGAGCGACTTTGACGATCACAGTGTCGAGACGCTGTTGCGCGAGGTGGGGCGACGGGATGCGCCGGGAGCCGCGATGAGCGGTGAAGTGCGGCAAGCGGTGCATGCGGAGTGGTTGGCGGTGGTCGCACAGCGGCGCCAGCGCCGCCGCGTCATGGCTTACGGTATCGCCGCCAGTGTCGCCGTCGCGGCCATTGGTCTGGTCGTGGGTCTGCGATTCATGTCGGCTGCATCGGCTTCGATTGCCACCGTGACACGGGTCGAAGGGGCGCTGCAGGTCGATCGGACCCACGACGGCACCTGGCGGTCCGTCACGGTGGGTGATCGGTTGACCGGAGGTGACTTGTTGCGCACCGGGCAGGATGCGCGAGCCGCGTTGACGCTCGCGAGTGGAGTGTCGGTGCGCATGGATGCCGGTTCCTCGATCCAGCTGGCGGCAACGGATCGCGTGGTACTCGATCAGGGCGCGCTATATGTCGACACCAGACCAGTCGGTGCGCCAACCTCCGGCGCTGCCGCCGAGCCGGTTGCGGCGCAGTCCCTGGTGGTCGAGACCTCCTACGGCTCGGTGCGACACCTAGGCACTCAATATCAAGTTCGCACGGCGCAGGGCGCCATGGAGATCGGGGTGCGCGAGGGGCGGGTCGAAGTGATGAACACCAGTGGTACCCACCAAGGTGTTGCGGGCGAACTGCTGGTGATTCGCAGCGAGGGGTCCGTTAGCCGCAGTGCGATTTCCGCGCATGACCCAAGCTGGCACTGGGTGCAGCGGGTGGCCCCGCCGTTCGATATCGACCGCCAGCCGCTGACGGATTTTCTCGGCTGGATCGAACGGGAAACCGGCAAGCAAGTGGTCTACGCCACGCCGCAGGTGCGGCAAGGGGCGGCGCAGATGATCCTGCGCGGCTCGGTCGACAATCTGACCCCGGAACAGGCATTGGCGGCGGTGCTCGCCACCACATCGTTCCGTCATACCGAAGACGCCGGCACAATTCGCATCCAGCAGCCTTGAAGCGGACTGGCGGGCCGGTGTCACCGGCGTGCGATTGCTTTTGAGCGCGCGACTCGTCCAACCGGCCAACCCTCCTTACCAGGATGACGACTCTGTCGGCCTCCCTGCCAGCTTCCTTTGCCAATCCTCAGGTCATTGCCGCGCGCGTCGGGCCAATCCCCGGTGCGCTGCTGCGATTCTGGTGGCACACCGCCCGAATACCCTTGTCTTGCTTCGTGCCGGTGGCCATCCTCCTGGCCACCACCGACCTGGACCTGTATTTCGCCCATGGGCTGTTCTTCGACTCGGGGACCGGGCACTGGCTCGGCGCCAGCAATTGGTGGGTGGCCAGCTTCATTCATGTCTGGGGACGCTGGGTGGTCCGGCTGGTGGTGCTGGTGGCGCTGGCGATGTGGAGCCTGTCTTACGCCAAGCCAGGGTGTGTCCACTGGCGCCGGCCCGCTGGCTATTTCACGTTGGCCGTGGTGCTGACCGTCGGGGTGGTGGGACTGTTGAAGCTCATCACCGATGTGGACTGCCCGTGGGACCTGGCAGCGTTCAACGGCAGCATGCCTTATGTCCATCTGTTCGAGCCCCGGCCTCATGGCCTGCCGCGGGCGGCGTGTTTTCCCGCCGCGCATGCCAGTTCCGGCTATGCCCTGATGGCCCTGTATTTCGTTTTCCTGAGCCGCAGCCGGCGGCTGGCGCGGATCGGGCTGGTTGCCGGCATTTGCCTGGGGTTGGTTTTCGGCTTGGCGCAGCAATCCCGCGGCGCTCATCTGTTGTCGCACGATATCTGGAGCGCCATGCTGGCCTGGCTGATTCCGTTGAGCGTCTATGTCTGGGGGTTCAAGTGCCGCCTTTGGTCGGCCGCCGATCGAGATGACGCCGGTATGACCATGACGTGAACTTGCTAACATGCGGCTCGCCCAACGCCAGTAGCGAACCAAAGGCCAGAGCCGCGCTTGACCCCTTTCCCAGTCCGCATCGGCGGCTTCAGATGGCACGCTGCCGCGGCCCTCGCGTGTCTGTTGTGCGCGTCCGAGACATTGGCCGCGAATTGGCAGGGCAAGCCCGTCCATGACGTTCTCGACGCCTTGCGCGCCGAAGGTCTGGTGTTCATCTATAACACCGAGTTGGTCGCCGACTCACTGCTGGTGACCGAGGAACCGAGGGCGCAGGCGGGTGTGGCGCTGGCGCAAGAGATCCTGGCGCCGCATGATTTGGCGTTGTCCGAAGTGGCGCCCAAGACCTTTGCCGTGGTCCGCGCCCCTGCCAGTGCCAGGGCCCAGCCTGCGTCGCCGTCACGCCCCCCCAGACCGCCTGCGGCGGTGTCCCCGGTCGAAGAGGTGATCGTGCAGACCAGCCGCTACGTGCTGGCCACCCCCACCGACGAGGTGGGGTCGCATGCCTTTCTCGACCAGCGCCAGGTGCAGAACCTGCCCCGGCTCGGCGATGAGACCCTGAGCGCCACCCACCGGCTGCCCGGTGTGGCCACCAATGGATTTTCCGGCCTGGGCCAGATTCGAGGCGGTGGCGCCGATGAGACGGCGATCGTGCTGGACGGCTTGCGGCTGTACCAACCGTTTCATTTGAAGAGCTTCCTGCAGCCCACCAGCCTGCTCGACTCGCGGCTGATTGCCGGCATGGACGTCTATGCCGGAGGATTTCCCGCCAATTATGGCAATCGCATGGGCTCGATCATCGACGCGCGTACAGTACAGCCGCCGCAGCGGCAGTACTACGAGCTGGGGTTGAGCCTGTTTTACGCCAACCTGCTGGCGTCGCAGACGTTCTCTGACGGCCGCGGCCATGCTCTGATCGCCGCCCGCCGCAGCAACCTCGGCGACCTGTCGCGGCTGGCCGAGAACGATTTCGTCAGACCGCAATATGCCGACGGTTTTGCCCGCCTCGACTATGCCATCAGCGACTCGACCCGTCTGGCGTTCAATGCGTTGCTCGCGCACGATCGCGTCGAGGCGCGCACCGATTCGGACACCCAGCGTGCCAATGTGGAGGCCGGCAACGCCTACTACTGGCTCACCCTCGAGCATGACTGGCGGCTGGATCTTCGCAGCCGCCTCATCTTGTCCGGCACCGAGGTCAGCGATGAACGCACCGGGGTGGTGGACAACCCCAGTCAGCGCAGCGCCAGAATCGTCGACAACCGCCGGTTCCAGGTGGCCGGCCTGCAACTCGACAACGAGTGGCAGGCGGGGGCGGCCGTCCATCGCTTCGGCGCCGAACTGCGCCAGCTGTGGGCCGACTACGATTATTCCCTCGATCTGCGGCTGCAGCCCGACTTCCCCTTTGCGGGCTCGCCGGGCTCGACTCGGCAACGCCGGGTGAAATTGAGTCCGCAGGGCGCCGAGCTGTCGGCCTACTGGGACAGTCGTTGGCAGCTCGGTCCGGCCTGGACCGCGCAATTGGGGCTGCGGGTCGATACGCAGACCTACGACCATTCGGGCGATGCCGAGCAATGGAGCCCGCGGCTGGCGGTGCGCTATGACGTCGCCGCAGACACCAGGCTGCGTGCCAGCTGGGGCTTGTTTTATCAATCCCAGGGTATCGATGAGCTGCAGGTGGAAGACGGGGTGCAGCGATTCTCGCCGGCGCAGCGCGCCGAGCATCGTATCGTCAGTCTCGAACACAGCTTCGACGCCACTTTCGACCTGCGCCTGGAGGCGTATCAAAAGCGCTATACCCGGGTCAGCCCGCACTTCGAGAACATGTTCGACCCGCTGGTGCTGTTGCCCGAAGTCGAATTCGACCGGGTCAAGGTCGCGCCGGACAGTGCGCGCGCCGAGGGCGTCGAGTTGTTGCTGAATTGGCGGCCGAGTCCTGCCTGGAGCGGCTGGTTCAGCTACACCTGGTCGCGTGTGCAGGATCGCATCGACAGCCATGACGTGTATCGCAGCTGGGATCAGCGCCAGGCCATCAGCGCCGGCCTGGCATGGACCCATGGGCCTTGGTCGGCCACTTTGGCCAACGTGTATCACACCGGTTGGCCGACCACCGAACTCGAGTTGTCCAGCGTGCCGACACCGGGCCAGGCGCCGCTGATCGTCGGTCCACGCAACGCGGCGCGCTATCAGCCGTTCAACTCGCTCGATCTACGGGTTACGCGGGTTTTCATCTTGCCGCGCGGCCAGCTGGAGGCCTTCGTCGAAGTGACCAACGCCCTGTCGCGGGACAATCCGTGCTGCACGGACTACTCCTTGTCGCGGGATGCCGAAGGCAACCCGGTGCTCACGCGCGAAGTGTCCAATTGGCTGCCGTTGGTGCCCTCCGTGGGCGTGCTATGGCGCTACGGCAAGGACTGAGCATGCGTCCCTTCAGGTGTCTCCCAGCTTTTCCTTCAGTTCGTTCAGTTCCTGACGCAGTTCGGCGACCAGTTCTTCGAGCCGTTCGATGCGTTCGGTATGGGGTCTGGTGCGCGGCTCGGCGGGCGGCATCGCGGGACTGGCGGCGACATCGATGTCGCCGCAAAAAAGATGCGCATAACGCGAGTCGCGGCGACCCGCCTCGCGCGGCAGCTGTGCCACGAAGGGGCCATCTTCGCGCGTGGCCAGGTTCATCAGCGCCAGTTCCACGTCGTCGGTCTCGCCGGCTCCGGTCATGCGGCTGGCGCGAGGCTTGAGTTCTCCCGGGGTCTGGGGGCCTCGCAGCAGCAGTTCGCATAGCAGGGCGGTCTCCAGCGGCGTGAAACTGAGGGAGCCGAAACCGGTGTTGCAGAAGCGATGCTGGTACTTGGGAACACGGCTGCCGAACCCGGACTTCTCCAGGATCAGATGTTTGCGCGCCAACGCATCGACCGTCTGCTGCACGGTGCGCTCGTCCAGGTCCATGACCGGGTCGCGATTGGTCTTCTGATTGCAGGCATTGGTGAGGGCGTTCAGGGACAACGGATACTGGTCCGGGGTGGTGATGGCCTTCTCGATCAGGCAGCCGATCACGCGCGCTTCCAAGGCAGTCAGCTCCAGGTTCACGAGCGGTCCTTATGCAATTTGGTTAGGTGACTATAGCCAAGGCGGAGGGCAATGTGCGCGGCGTGGGCGCTGGAACGCAAAAAAATCGCAACGATTGCCGGCCGGCTTGCGCCGAAGTCTTCTACCGGACTGGCTGGATCACTACAATTCACCGGGTCCGGCCTGTCCGTCCGCGTAACGAGTCCACCCTTGCTGAATCCGTCCATGCCGCTCGAGCCCATCGAGCCGCAATCCACCGTCACCGAGCCGCCGGTGCGGCTGCGTGAAATTCCATATAACTACACCTCGTTCTCCGACCGCGAGATCGTCATTCGCCTGCTGGGCGCGCCGTCGTGGCAGTTGCTGGACGAACTGCGCACGGAGCGTCGCACCGGCCGCTCCGCGCGCATGCTCTACGAGGTGCTGGGCGACATCTGGGTCGTGCAGCGTAATCCCTATCTGCAGGACGACCTGATCGACAACCCGAAACGGCGGCGTCTGCTGGTCGAGGCATTGCAGCACCGCCTGAATGAAGTCGAGCGACGGCGCGAACCGGACGATCGCGAGCGCGATCGCAAGGTGAAGGAGTTGCTGGAGGCGGCCCGTGCGGCGGTCGAGTCCTTCGCCAGCGAGTTCGAGCGTGTCTTGCAGTTGCGCAAACACGCGCGCCGCCTGCTTGAACGGCATACGCGTCGGGACAATGTACGCTTCGACGCTTTCGCCCGGGTCTCACATGTCACCGACGCCACCGACTGGCGCATCGAATATCCGTTCGTGGTGTTGTCACCGGATGCGGAGGAGGAAATTCCGGCGCTGGTGCGCGCCTGCGTCGAGCTGGGATTGACAGTCATTCCGCGCGGCGGCGGTACCGGTTATACCGGTGGCGCCATTCCATTGACGCCGCTGTCGGCGGTGATCAACACCGAGAAGCTCGAGCGCCTGGCCGCGGTCGAAATGCTGAACCTGCCTGGCACCAGCGGCCAGACCGCCACCATCTTCACCGAAGCCGGCGTGGTCACGCGGCGGGTCAGCGAGGCCGCCGAGCGTGCCGGGCTGGTATTCGCGGTGGACCCCACTTCGGCCGATGCCTCATGTGTCGGCGGCAACGTCGCCATGAACGCCGGCGGCAAGAAAGCCGTGCTGTGGGGCACCGCAGTGGACAATCTCGCCTGGTGGCGCATGGTCGATCCGCAGGGCAACTGGCTGGAAGTGACCCGCCTGGCACACAACCTGGGCAAAATTCACGAAGTGGAGCTGGCCGAGTTCGAACTGGTCTGGAAGGATGGCCGTGAGCCTCCGGAGCGCGCCCGGATCATCGATACGGCCCGGATCGCGATCGAGGGGCGCCGGTTTCGCAAGGTGGGGTTGGGCAAGGACGTCACCGACAAGTTTCTCGGTGGCCTGCCGGGGGTGCAGAAGGAGGGCTGCGATGGCCTGATCACCGCCGCGCGCTGGGTGCTGCATCGGATGCCGAAGCATATCCGCACGGTGTGCATGGAATTTTTCGGCCATGCCCGCCATGCCATTCCCTCCATCGTCGAGATCAAGGATTTCCTGGATCGCGAGGCGCGCGCCACCGGCGTGCAACTGGCTGGCCTGGAACACCTGGACGAGCGCTATTTGCGGGCGGTGGGCTATGCCACCAAATCCAAACGCGGTTCGCTGCCGAAAATGGTCCTGATCGGTGACATCGTCGGCGACGACGACACTGCCGTGGCGCGGGCCACCTCGGAGGTGGTGCGACTGGCCAATGCGCGCGCCGGTGAGGGCTTCGTGGCCGTCAACGCCGATGCCCGCAAGAAATTCTGGCTGGACCGCTCGCGCACCGCCGCCATTGCCCGTCACACCAATGCCTTCAAGATCAACGAGGACGTGGTGATTCCGTTGGCGCGGATGGGCGACTACACCGACGCCATCGAGCGCATCAATATCGAGTTGTCGTTCAAGAACAAACTGACCCTGCTGGAGCAGTTTGCCGGTTATTTCGCCGGTGAGCTGGAACTGGGCAAGGTCGACGACCCCGACATGGAACACGCTTCCCGCCAGGAATTGCTCGGCGACCGGCAGGAGCAGGCCAGGAAGGTCATCGAGACGGCGCGTGCGCGCTGGAGCTTCCTGTACCAGAGCCTGGATCAGCCGCTCGAAGCCGTCTTGCAGCGCCTGTCCGAACTGGGGTTCGAGCCGCTGCGCGGCGACTTCGAGAAGCGCCTGAACGCGCAGCCCGGCATCACGGTGTTCGACCTGGTGCAGGATCGTTCGATCCGCACCTCGTGGAAGACCGAGGTGCGCTCGCATCTGCGCCGGCTGTTCGTGGGCGGCGCGTTCGCGCCGGTGCTGCAGGCCACCGAGGCCATTCACAAGCGGGTGCTGCGCGGCCGCGTCTGGGTGGCGTTGCACATGCACGCCGGCGACGGCAACGTGCATACCAACATTCCCGTCAACTCCGACGACTACGAGATGCTGCGGGAGGCCAACCGCGCGGTCGAGCGCATCATGGGTATCGCGCGCAGCCTGAACGGCGTGATTTCGGGCGAACACGGCATCGGCATCACCAAGCTCGAGTTCCTGAGCGACGCGGAGACGGCCGATTTCCGGCGCTACAAGGACCGGGTCGATCCGGATGGCTGGTTCAACCGGGGCAAGCTGATGCCGGGCGCCGACCTGCGCAATGCCTATACGCCCAGCTTCAACCTGATGGGCCACGAGTCGCTCATCATGCAGCAGTCGGACATCAATTCGATTTCCGACGCCATCAAGGACTGTCTGCGCTGCGGCAAGTGCAAGCCGGTGTGCGCTACGCATGTGCCACGGGCCAACCTGCTTTACTCACCGCGCAACAAGATTCTCGCCACCTCGTTGCTGATCGAGGCGTTCCTGTACGAGGAGCAGACCCGGCGCGGCATCTCGATCCGGCACTTCGACGAGTTCTCCGATGTCGCCGACCATTGCACCGTGTGCCACAAGTGCCTGACACCCTGCCCGGTGAACATCGACTTCGGCGACGTGTCCATGGCCATGCGGGACCTGTTGCGGCGCATGGGCAAGAAGCGCTTCAACCCGGCCACGGCCTCGGCCATGTTCTTCCTCAACGCCACCAACCCCGAGACCATCAAGCTGACCCGCAAGGCCATGATCGACTGGGGCTACAAGGCGCAGCGCCTGGGGAATCGCGCGCTCGGCGCATTGACCAGCGGGCAGACCGCCCATCCGCCGGCCACCACCGGCAAGCCCGCGCTCAAGGAACAGGTACTGCATTTCGTCAACAAAAAAATGCCCGGTGGGTTGCCCAAGCGTACCGCGCGCGCCTTGCTGGACGTCGAAGACCGGCGCTATGTGCCCATCATCCGTGACCCGGTGCATACCAGCAGCGATTCCGAAGCCGTGTTCTATTTTCCCGGCTGCGGTTCCGAGCGGCTGTTTTCACAGGTCGGACTCGCCACGCAGGCCATGTTGTGGCGGGTGGGGGTGCAGACCGTGCTGCCGCCCGGCTACTTGTGCTGCGGCTACCCGCAGCGTGGCTCGGGTGATTTCGACAAGGCTGAGAAAATCATCACCGACAACCGGGTGCTGTTCCATCGGATGGCCAATACACTCAACTACCTGGACATCAAGACCGTGGTGGTGAGCTGCGGCACCTGTTACGACCAGCTGCAGGACTATAAATTCGACGAAATCTTTCCGGGCAGCCGTATCATCGACATTCACGAGTATCTGCTGGAGCGCGGCGTGCAGCTCGGTGACGTGACCGGCGTGCGTTACATGTACCACGATCCGTGCCATTCGCCGATGAAGCAGCACGATCCGCTCAAGGTGGTGAATGCCCTGATCAATGACCAGGTCAACGGCCGGATCGAGAAGAACGACCGCTGTTGCGGCGAGTCCGGCACTTTCGCCGTGTCACGGCCCGACGTAGCGACGCAGGTGCGGTTCCGCAAGGAGCAGGAAATGCGCGCCGGCGCCGACAAGCTGCGCACCGACGGTTTCAAAGGTGAGGTGAAGATTCTCACCTCGTGCCCGTCCTGCCTGCAGGGCTTGAAGCGCTACAACGACGACGCCGACGTGGATGCCGACTACATCGTGGTGGAGATCGCCCGCCACATCCTGGGTGAGAACTGGCTGCCGGAGTACGTCAAGCTCGCCAACAACGGCGGCATCGAGCGCGTGCTGGTGTAGTCACTGCGCGCTGTGGATGTCGATGAACCTGAGGAATTCCGCCCGCGTGCGCGCATCCTCGCGAAAGTTGCCGAGCATCTTGCTGGTGACCATCGAGACGCCGCGCTTGTGCACCCCGCGGGTGGTCATGCACTGATGGGTGGCGTCGATTACGACACCGACGCCGCGCGGTTTCAATACTTCGTCGATGCACCTGGCGATCTGCGCCGTCATCTTCTCCTGCACCTGGAAGCGCCGGGTGTAGCCGTCGACCACCCTGGCCAGCTTGCTGATGCCCACCACCTTGTTGGTGGGCAGGTAGCCGACATGGGCATGGCCGATGATGGGCGCCATGTGGTGTTCGCAAAACGATTCGAACTGGATGCCGCGCAGCACGATCATCTCGTCGTAGCCTTCGACTTCCTCGAAAGTACGGCGCAAATAGTCGGCCGGATCGCTCAGATAGCCTGAGAACCAATCTCGATAGGCGCGCACTACGCGCGAAGGCGTGTCCCGCAGACCCTCGCGTCCCGGGTCCTCCCCCGCCCAGCGCAGCAAGGTGCGCACCGCTTCTTCGGCTTGCTCGGCGCTTACCGAGGAGCGCAACAGCGGGGATTGGGGCCGCTTGGCCTTGGTGGAGCGCGTTCGTGTCTTCATCGGTTAACCAATTAGTCTTGTGGCGTATTAGTATCGTAGCCGACAAATGCCCTGCGGGGGGAAGCCGTGTCGCAAACCATGATTCGCAACCTGTGCCGCGCCGCCGCCGTTGCGGCCATCGCTGTCCTGGCCACCGCTTGCCAAACTGTGCAGACCACGCGGCCCGGGGCCGTGGGGGTGGAGCGCAAGCAGTACATGCTGGTGTCCGAAGCCGAGGTCGAGAAGGGCGCGCAGCTGGCGTATCAGCAGGAACTCGACAAGGCACGCAAGGAAGGGGCGCTCAACGCGGACAAGAACAGTTATCAGCGCGTGCAGCGCATCGTCCAGCGGCTGATCCCGCAAACCGCCGTCTTCCGACCCGATGCCCCTCGATGGCAGTGGCAGGTCAACGTGCAGACCACCAAGGACGTGAACGCCTACTGCATGCCGGGTGGCAAGATCATGGTGTACACCGGTTTGATCGATCAGCTGCATGCCACCGATGCCGAATTGGCGGCGGTCATTGGTCATGAAATCGCTCACGCGCTGCGCGAACACTCTCGTGAGCGCATGTCACGTGCCTACGCCGAACAGATCGCCCTGGCGGGAGTCGCTGTGGCCACCGGCGCCGGGGAGGCGACGATGCAGCTGGCAAACCAGGTCGCCGCGGTGACGTTCACGCTGCCGCACAGCCGGGAGCAGGAGGCCGAAGCGGATCGAATCGGCCTGGAATTGATGGCGCGGGCGGGGTATGACCCGAACGCGGCGGTTTCACTGTGGCAGAAAATGGCCAAGCTGGGCGGCGGCGGTCCGGAGTTCCTGAGCACTCACCCTTCGGGCGAATCGCGTATCCGCGATCTGCAGGCCAATGTGCCCAAGGTTATGGGGTTCTACCAGGCCGCCAAGCACTGATCCGGGCCGGTCATTTCACCAACGCCACCACCGCCAGCACGATGGCGACGCTCAGTGCGGCGGTCAGCCAGATCACCCGCTGATGCAGCACCGTCACCGCCTTGCTCAGGCTGGCGATCTGTTCCGCCATCTGGTTGACCAGCTCGGCCTGGCGCCGTTCGTTTTCCTCCAGCCGCAGCACGTGCGCCCGCAGGTCGTCGTTGTCGCTCGGCAGCGGCTCGATCGGAGGCGGCGGGAGCGCGCGCGTCCGACGCAACAGCTCGCGTGAAACGTCGAGAATGGACGGTACCAGTTGCACGATCTGCAGCCAGGGTACGGGCATCGGCGGCTCCAGGGACCTTCGGTCAGTGTCGAGAACTGGCAGGATAAGGCCGTTGCGGGGCGATTCAACAGTTTCCACACCGTCCGGGCGCCGTACCGCTCATAAAACAAGGGCTCCGTGGCCTGGCCACGGAGCCCGATCCTTGCGGGGTGACTCTCCAAATCCTCTTACCAGATCTTCTTATCTGGGCGGTCGCGGTTCGGATTTCGACAGCGCGGCGGCAAATTCCGACTTGCTGATGTAGCCGTCGCCGTTGGTATCGATGGCGGCGAACTGGTCGGACAGGCTCGGATTGGCCGCGGCCTCGGATTTGCTGAGCTGTTGATCGGCATTCTTGTCCAGGGACTCGAACACCGAGCCGGCATGTTGCGGATCGGCTGCCAGGGCGCCGGCCCACAACAGGGTGGCGGCAAGGAGGGTGATGATCGCTTTCATGTCAATCTCCTGCAGGTGGCCATTGCTGGGGTGCAGCGAAGCTGCGCCTTATCAGTACAGACGCCCGCTCACGGATTGCGTTCCCGGTGAAACTGTCGTCATGTGTCGACAGCCCGCGATGATTCGATCGACACCCGGTGGACGATTCAATGACGACCGGTATGTGTTTCGGTCGCGCGGCGTGCCAGCGACAGACTACGCAGCAATTGCGCTCTGTTGCGAATCGAGCTCAGCTCGGAGTCGCTGATCTGCGCGGCATTGCCGGCGGCGGCTGGAACGAGAACGCCTTGCGGATCGAACCGCAGCTCGATGACGGCGGCCGAACCGGGCGCGGTGCCCTTGTATTCGATCAGCCGCGCGCCGTGAAAGACGTAATCACCCGTGCCGGCGGGCTGCCTGGTCTCGGCAATGCGCCGCAGCTGCGACGCGTCGAAATAAGCGGAGTAGCTGGTCGGTATGCCGCCCACCACTGCTTCGATGCGCAGTACGTCGTGCGGCTGTGTCTGCGCAACTGCGCTCGAGCGTGACTTGGGGTCGGCGGTTGCGCTGGAAAGGTCCGGAGACTTCGAACACCCCGCGGCCAGACCCAGGACCGAGGCCAGACCGAAGGTCGCGGCCAGGATCGGTCGGGTGGTGAACCACGGCGTCGAGGGAAGGCGGGTTCGCATGATCAATGGTCCATAGGTCGTGTGCGATGGCAAAATGCCACACCGAACGCCATCGAGGCCAGTGTCGTGAATCAGTGCCGTGAACCAGTCCGTATTGCGCTGTGTCTGATTGCCGTGCTGCTGCCGTTCATTGGCGTGGGGCACGCAGTCGCAGCGGGGGTGCGTTTCGCGGATCCCGCCGCCGATGTGGCCGAAACGGTGGATCTGATGGCGCGACGCCTGGAACTGATGCGATCGGTGGCGGCGTGGAAGCACGCGAAGGGAATGGCTATCACCGATGCGGCGCGCGAGCGCAAAGTGCTCGATGCCACCTTGCGCCAAGCCGGGAAGCTGGGCATCGATGCGCGGTCCGCGCAGGATTTGTTCGAGTTACAGATACAACTGGCTCGTCAAGCGCAGGAGCGGTACGTGGAGCAATGGAACTCCGCCAGCCAGGGGTGCGAGAGAACGGCAGGATGCCAGGGCGATGGCACCGTGCAGCGTGGCGATGAACCATTGCGGGATCTCGATACCGAACTGCGTCCACAGCTCGACGCAATCGGTGCGCGTCTGCTTCGTGCCATTGCATTGGCGCTGCCCGAGTTCGAACGTGGAGATTTCTCATCGCGTTACGCCGGGCTGGCCACCAGGATGCGCCCACCTGCGCTGAAATCGGTGCTTGCGCAGACTGATGCCGAGGCCTTGGTAGCCGCGCTCGGCAAGTTGCATCGTGCGATGGATGGCGCGCCGCTGGCCCGGATCAAGGCCATCGGCGTGTTGCGCATCGGCACCACGGGGGACTATGCCCCGTTCTCCACCGATGCGGGTGGCACATTGGCCGGAGTGGATGTGGCGGCAGGCATCGAACTGGCGCGGGCGTTGGGGGTGCAGCCGCGTTTCGTGCGCACTACCTGGGGAACGCTGCTTCCGGATCTGCGCGCCGGTCATTTCGACTTGGCCATGGGAGGTATCAGTGTGACGCCTGAACGGGCGGCCGAGGCAGCCTTCTCGCGGCCTTATCACCGAGGCGGTAAAACGCCCATCGTGCGCTGTGGTATGCAGCGGGTGTTCGATACCCTCGAGGAGATCGACCGTCCCGCGGTACGGGTGGTGGTGAATCCAGGGGGCACCAACGAACACTTCGCCCGCGAGCACCTGGCTCGGGCACAGATCCGGGTTCACGCGGACAATCGCACCATTTTCGGCGAAATACTGGCCGGCCGTGCCGACGTGATGGTGACCGACGACGTGGAGGTCGAACTGCAGACGCACCGGCATCCAGGCCTGTGCCGGGCCACGGCGGCTACTTTCACCACCGGCGACAAGGCCATATTGATGCCGCGCGAGGCTGCATCGGTGGCGGATGGACTGGCCGCCGCCGTCGATGGTTGGCTGGCGGCTCAACTGAGCAGTGGCGCCGTCGCCAGGCGACTGGAGGCCGCGTTCGCCGGCCAATGACGGTGCGCCACCGGCTGCCCGCCGGGTGATCGAACGTGGATTTCGGTATGCTTGTGCCGGTAGTCGCCGACACAGATCGGCTAAATTTGCCGGGTGCCTCCCGGGCCGGATGCGGAGTGGTTCCGCGGCCGCTGCGGCGGGGTCGTTACAAACAATTTCAAGGGAGATGCGCATGGGCTGGATCGTGTTGGCGGTGATCGCCGTGGTGCTGTTCTTTTTCGTCTCCATCTACAACCGGCTGGTGAGCGGCCGTAACGGTTACAAGAACGCGTTTGCCCAGATCGACGTGCAGCTGACGCGGCGTTATGACCTGATCCCCAACCTGGTGGAGACCGCCAAGGGGTACATGAAACACGAGCGCGAGACGCTCGAGGCGGTGATCGTGGCGCGCAACACGGCGCTTAGCGGCCTCAAGGGCGCAGCCGCAAATCCCGGCGATCCAGTGGCGGTGCAGCAATTGGCAGGTGCGGAGAGCGCGCTCACTGGGGCCCTTGGCCGGCTGTTCGCGGTGGCCGAAGCCTATCCCGACCTGAAGGCCAATCAGAACATGATGCAATTGTCCGAAGAGCTGACCTCGACGGAGAACAAAGTGGCTTTCGCGCGGCAGGCTTACAACGATGCCGTCATGGGCTACAACAATCTGCGCGAAATGTTCCCGAACAGCGTCATCGCGGGCATGTTCGCCTTCCTGCCGGCCCAGTTGCTGGAAATCGAAGCGCCGGAGAAGCGCTCGGTGCCGAAGGTATCGTTTACCTGAGCGCGGCGCGATCGAGTTCACCGGCCAAGGTGTTCGCAGCGCCCGGGGCGGACAGCCCATGCGGCGTGCCTGCCCCCGGTGAACCGGCCGCCGGGCACCCGTCTCCATGAATTTTTTTCAACGCCAAACGGAAACCCGCCGCCTGTCGCGCTGGCTCGTCGTCTTGTTCCTGCTTGCCGTGGTGGCGGTAGCGGTGGCAGTGGATGCAGTGGTTTTCACGACGCTGACGGCCATGCAGTCAGATACCGCCGGACCGCCGTTGTCGGTCTGGGAATGGATGCATGCGCATCCCGGTGTGGTCATCTTGACCACCGTAAGCGTCATCGGCGTCATCGGCCTGTCCAGCCTGTACAAGACCGCCATGTTGAGCGGCGGCGGCGGCGTGGTGGCTCGTTCCCTGGGGGGAGTCCGCATCTCGGCCGATACCGCCGACCCGTTGCAGCGCCGCCTGTTGAACGTGGTGGAGGAGATGTCGATTGCCTCGGGGGTGCCCATGCCCGAGGTCTACCTGCTGGAGCATGAGGCCGGCATCAACGCATTTGCGGCCGGCTACAACCCGGCCAATGCGGCGATTGCCGTGACGCACGGCACGCTCACGACGCTGAATCGCAACGAACTGCAGGGTGTGATCGCGCACGAATTCAGCCACCTGCTGAACGGCGACATGCGCGTCAACATACGCATCATGGGACTGCTGTTCGGCTTGCTGGCCATCGCGGTGCTGGCCAGGACGGTGCTCAGGTTCGTGCCGCAGGGGCGCAGCAGCAATCGCCGCGGCGGTGCGGGAGGCGGTGTTTTCGTCATCCTGATCGCGGCTGTGGCGGTGCTGGTCATCGGCTACGTCGGCTTGTTCTTCGGGCGCTTGATCCAGGCCGCGGTGTCCCGCAGTCGCGAGTCCCTCGCCGATGCGTCGGCGGTGCAGTTCACGCGTGACCCGGCCGGCCTGCGGGGAGCGTTGGTGAAGATCGGGGCAATGGCGCGCGGCTCGTATCTCGCCACTCCACAGGGCGAGGAAGTGGCGCACATGCTGTTTGCTCCAGGCATGAGCCGCCTGTTTGCGACCCATCCCGCGCTGGAACAGCGGCTCAAGGCCATCGATCCGGGGTTCGACGCCAGCGAATTCGACGCCATGCGGCAACGCCTCGCTGCCGAAAGGCAGGCCGCGCAAGCGGAACAGGCTCGGACCGGTGCCGCCGCCGCCGATACCAGCCCAACGGTAGCGGCGCGGTTGGATTCTCTGCTGGCGCTGCCGGGGGCGGCGACTACGGTGGCGCAGCTGGTTGGCAACCCGGGCACCTTGCATGTGGCCGCGGCGCAGCAGATCCGCCAGTCCCTGCCCGAATCGCTGTCGCTGGCGGGCCGTCATCCGACTTCCGCCCGCGCCTTGTTCCTGGCGCTGGCCCTGGAGCCGGACCTTGCGGCGCGTGAGCGTCAGCAAGCTTTCATTGCGCGGCAACTCGGCAGTGAGGTGGTGACGGCCATGCGGGATTTGCAGCTCGACGTGGACGCCTTGCAGCCACAGCAGCGCATGCCGGTATTGATGCGTACCTTCCCGGCCCTGCGGCAACTACCTCGCGACGAGCGGGCCAGGCTGATGGCCTGCCTGAATGGCATGCTGCAACGGGAAGGCAGGATGTCGCTGCCGACTTATGCGCTGCGCAAGCTGGCGCAGGTGCAGTTGCGCGACGATCTCGATCCCCGCGGCCGCGTCGGCAGGCTGCCGCTGAGTATCCTGAGCCGGGAGTTGCAAGTCCTGTTCGCCGTATTGGCGCAGCATGGTCACACCGACGAGAGCCAGGCGCGCCAGGCGTATGAAGCCGGAATCGGCTGGGTGCTGCCGCACCAGCGGGCGCTCTACGTGGCGCCCGATAACTGGGCCACTCGGCTCGACGTGGCCCTGACGCGCCTGGATCAGCTTACGCCGCAGGCCAAGGAGCAACTGGTGCAGGGCCTGGTACGGACGGTGGTCAGCGACCGGCGCTTGACGATCGGCGAAGCCGAACTGCTGCGCGCGGTCTGCGCGTCTTTGCATTGCCCGCTGCCGCCGCTGACCCTGGCTTGATTCGCCCCTGTCTTAACTGGACACTCTCTGACAGGGTTTCAAGCTTCAATGGTCAGATGTCTCATTCCATCGTCATCCGCGGCGCGCGCCAGAACAATCTCAAGAACCTGCAGGTCGAACTGCCCACCAACGAGCTGATCGTGGTCACCGGCGTATCGGGCTCGGGCAAGTCCTCGCTGGTATTCGACACTTTGTACGCCGAGGGACAACGGCGCTATGTCGAGACCTTCTCGCCCTACGCCCGCCAATTCCTGGATCGGATGGACAAGCCGCAGGTGGAGCGCATCGAAGGCATTCCGCCCGCCATCGCCATCGACCAGACCAACCCGGTGCGCACCTCGCGTTCGACCGTCGGCACCATGACCGAGTTGAACGATCATTTGAAGCTGCTGTATGCGCGTGCCGCGCAACTGTTCTGTCGTGGCTGCGGGGCCCGGGTGAAGCGTGATTCCGCGGATGGCATTTGCGATGAGATTGCCGCGCACAGGGGCGAGTACCAGTTGGATGACGCCAGGCTGGTGGTGACCTTCCCGGTGCCGGTACCTGGCAACTTCACCGAGGCTGAGGTGCTCGCCTTGCTCGACAAGCAGGGCTATACGCGCGTGTTCGCGCGCCATGAGATAGATGTGAAAGCACCGGACGCGTCCGGAAGGAAGGTCAAGACCAAGCGCGGCGCCAGGCGGGCGGTGGCTCCCGCCTCGCAGGTGGTGTTGGAAATGATCCAGGACCGGCTGCGCTTCGATGCCGGGGATCGCTCCCGTATGGTGGAGGCGCTGGAGGCCGCGCTGCGGGTGGGACAAGGCAAGGTGAGCGTGCATGCGCTGACCACCGATGGCGCGCGCCGGACGCGGGACGCCGGATCGCAGATCGCGGGCTCCGATGTTGCCGCCACCTGGCGCTTCTCTTCCGATCTGCACTGCCCCGATTGCGACATTCGTTACCAGGAGCCGGTGCCGAGTCTGTTCTCGTTCAATTCGCCGCTGGGCGCCTGTGACAGCTGCCGCGGTTTCGGCCGCATCATCGGCATCGATTTCGGTTTGATCGTGCCCGACGAATCCAAGTCGCTGCGTGACGGGGCCATCCGGCCTTGGCAGACCGAGTCCTACCGCGAATGCCAGGACGACCTGATCAAATATGCGCGCAAGCGCGACATCCCCATCGATGTGCCGTGGCGTTCGCTGACCGATGCGCAGCGCGAGTGGGTGCTGGCGGGCGAGGGCGACTGGAGCAAGAAAGTCTGGTACGGGGTGCGCCGCTTCTTCGCCTGGCTGGAGACCAAGGCGTACAAGATGCACATTCGGGTACTGTTATCGAAGTATCGTGCTTACACGCCTTGTGCCGCCTGCAATGGCGCACGCTTGAAAACCGATGCGTTGCTGTGGCGGCTGGGGTCGCGGCACGATGCCGATATCGCTCAACCCGGCCAGCGTTTCAAGCCCACCGCGGTGCAGTGGGATGAGACGGTGTTGCGGCGGCTGCCGGGATTGAGCATTCACGAATTGATGCTGCTGCCGATCGACCGCTGCCAGGCATTCTTCGAGTCGCTTGCGTTGCCCGCGCCGTTGGATGAGGCGGCCGACCTGGTGTTGCGCGAAGTGCGGAGTCGTCTGGGCTACCTGCGCGATGTCGGGTTGGGTTATCTGACGCTGGATCGGCAATCGCGCACCCTGTCGGGAGGCGAAGTGCAGCGCATCAATTTGACCACCGCGCTGGGGACTTCACTGGTCAATACATTGTTCGTGCTGGACGAGCCTTCGATCGGGCTGCATCCACGCGACATGAGTCGCGTCATCGGGGTGATGCAACGGTTGAAGGCGGCGGGGAATTCGCTGGTGGTGGTCGAGCACGATCCCCAGGTCATGCAGGCCGCGGACCGGATCCTGGACATCGGCCCCGGGCCGGGCGTGCGCGGTGGCGAGGTGGTGTTTTACGGCACGCCGGACCGCCTGGGGGACGCCAGGGGTTCGCTGACCGCGGACTATCTGACCGGCAGGAAGCAGGTCGAGCGGACGACTCAGGTAGGACGCGCGGTCGGTAAAGGCGGCGGCGGGGTGCTGCGGATTGCCGGTGCCCGTCAGCACAACCTCAAGGGCATCGAGGTGGAGATTCCGCTGCAACGCCTGGTGTGCGTCACCGGCGTGTCGGGTTCCGGCAAATCCACGTTGATTCAGGACATCCTGTATCCGGCCCTGCGCAAGCATTTCGGCAAACCCACCGAAGCTCCTGGCGTCTTCGATGCGTTGAATGGTGCGGAGCTGCTCGCCGGCGTGGTGATGGTGGATCAATCGCCCATCGGCCGTACCACGCGCTCGAATCCAGCCAGCTACGTCGGCGCGTTCGACGCGATCCGCAAGTTGTTCGCCGCCGAGCCGCTCGCCAAGGAGCGCAGCTACACCATCGGCACTTTCAGTTTCAACTCGGGCAACGGCCGCTGCCCCACCTGCGGCGGCAACGGCTTCGAGCACGTGGAGATGCAGTTTCTGTCAGACGTGTACCTGCGCTGTCCGGATTGCGATGGGCGGCGTTATCGCGACGAGGTGCTGGACGTCAAGCTCAGCAGGGCCTCGGTGCGACGCGCCGATGACGTGGCGCCCAGCATTACCGACGTTCTGGAAATGACGGTGGCCCAGGCCGTGGAATTCTTCGCCAACGAGTCCGAGGTGGTGGGCAAGCTACGGCCGCTGGCCGAAGTGGGGTTGGACTATCTCAAACTGGGACAGCCGGTGCCCACCTTGTCGGGCGGCGAGGCGCAACGGCTGAAGTTGGCTGGCCATCTCGCCGAGCAAGGCGGCGCTCCGGGCGGGGCCAACGCACGGGCCGTTACCACCGCGGCGGCGGGCGCTCAGCCAGTCACGGGCAACCTGTTCCTGTTCGATGAGCCGACCACCGGGCTGCATTTCGATGACATCGCCAAGCTGTTGCGGGCGTTGCGGCGCTTGATCGAGGCGGGGCATTCGGTGCTGGTGATCGAGCACAACCTGGATGTGATCGGGGCCGCTGACTGGTTGATCGACATGGGGCCGGAAGGCGGCGACGCCGGTGGCGAAGTGGTTTGTGTCGGTACGCCACGAACGGTGATGCGGCATGCCGCGTCGCATACCGGCAAGGCGCTGCTGGAATATCAGGACACGGCGGGTCAATGGATGATGAAGCAGGGGATGATGAAGCAGGGGATGATGAAGCAGGGGATGGCGGTGCGCGACGCACCTCATCCAGCGGCGGCGGCCGAATCGATTCGCATCCATGGCGCGCGCGAACACAACCTGAAGAATATCGATGTCGAGCTGCCTCGCAATCGATTCACCGTCGTGACGGGCGTCTCCGGCTCGGGCAAATCCACGTTGGCGTTCGACATCGTGTTCGGGGAAGGCCAGCGCCGCTACCTGGAGTCGTTGAATGCCTATGCACGCCAGTTCGTGCAACCGGCCTCCCGTCCGGACGTCGATGCGATTTTCGGCATTCCCCCCACCGTGGCGATCGAACAGCGCACCAGCCGCGGCGGACGCAAGAGCACGGTGGCCACGCTGACGGAGATTTATCATTTCCTGCGCCTGCTGTACGTCAAGCTGGGTACCCAGTACTGCCCGACTTGCGATGTGGCCATCGAGCCGCAGAGCTTTGAGGTGATCGCATCGCGCCTGCTGCGCGACTACAAGGGTGCGCGGGTCACGCTGCTGGCTCCGCTGGTGATCGCTCGCAAGGGTATCTATAAGGATCTCGCGGCCTGGGCGGCCAAGAGAGGCTACGTCCACCTGCGGGTGGACGGCGACAACCTGCCGACCGGTAAATGGCCCAAGCTGGATCGTTTCAAGGAGCATTCCATCGAACTGCCGGTGGCCACGTTGCGGGTTTCGGCCAAACAGGAACGGGAGCTGCGCGAGGCGCTCGCCGTGGCGCTGGAGCACGGCAAGGGGGTCATGGGCGTGGCAGTGCAAGGCAAACGGGAACCCGGCACTCGCAACGGCATGCGTATTTTCTCGACTCGTCGCGCCTGCCCCTCGTGCGGAACCAGTTTCGCCGAGCTGGATCCGCGACTGTTCTCGTTCAACTCCAAGCTGGGCTGGTGCGAGGGCTGCTATGGCACCGGCGTCGAGATGCAGGGCTTCGATCACGAGCAAAGCGGTGAGGAGAAGGGCTGGAACGAGGGTTACGATGGCGAAGCTCAGCAGTGCCGGCAGTGCCAGGGGCAGCGCCTGAACCCCATCGCGCGCCATGTCCGGTTCCGGGACCGCTCCATTACGCAGGCCACCGGACTGTCGGTGAGCGATCTGCGCCGGCAGTTCGCGCAATTGAAGCTGCAGGGGCGGGAGCGGGAGATCGCCCGCGACCTGGTCACGGAGATCAATTCGCGCCTGGCGTTCCTGGAAGAAGTGGGGCTGGGATACCTGGCCTTGTCACGTTCCGCGCCGACACTGTCCGGTGGCGAGGCGCAGCGAATCCGGTTGGCGGCGCAATTGGGCTCCAATCTGCAGGGGGTGTGCTACATCCTGGATGAGCCGACCATCGGGCTGCATCCGCGCGACAATGGCATCCTGCTCGATACGCTCGATCGTCTGGCCGCCAGGGGCAATTCGCTGCTGGTGGTGGAACACGACGAAGACACGATTCGTCGTGCCGACTACGTGGTGGACCTGGGGCCAGGCGCCGGCTCGCGAGGGGGGGAGGTGGTGGCGGCCGGGACCGCTGCACAGTTGGCGGCGACCAGGGAATCGACCACCGGGCGCTGGCTGCTCAATCCATTGCAGCATCCATTGGCGGCGCGACGGCAAATCGATGCGCGTTCGCCGGCGTTGCTGGTCAAGGAGGCCTCGCTCCACAACCTGGGGGAAAAATCCTTGCGCGTGCCGCTCGGCCGGCTGGTGGTGATCAGCGGTGTGTCGGGCTCCGGCAAGTCGACGCTGGCGCGCGACGTGCTGCATGACAATTTGCATGCCGCGATCAGTCGAAGGGACAGCCGGTCACGCGCCGCACCTCAATGGCGCGGGTGTCGCGAGATCGTGGGTTGGGAAGGCATCGAACGCATCCTGGAAGTGGATCAGACGCCCATCGGCAAGACGCCACGCTCCTGTCCGGCGACCTATGTGGGGTTCTGGGACGCCATTCGCCGGCTGTTTGCCGAGACCACCGAGGCTCGCATGCGAGGCTACGATGCCACGCGCTTCTCATTCAACACCGCGGGTGGCCGCTGCGAAGCCTGCGAGGGGCAGGGCATGCAGAAGATCGAGATGAATTTTCTGCCCGACGTGCGTGTGCTGTGCGATTCGTGTGGCGGCCGGCGCTTCAATCACGAAACTCTCGCGGTGGAATACAAAGGGCGCAACATCGGCGAGGTGCTCATGATGAGCGTGGATGAGGCGGTGGACTTCTTCAGCTCTCATCCGCGTATTCATCACGCCTTGCGGCTGCTGCAGGACGTGGGGCTCGGCTATCTGACCTTGGGACAGCAGAGCCCGACCCTGTCGGGCGGCGAAGCTCAGCGCATCAAGCTGGTGACCGAGTTGGCCAAAGTGCGGCCCGATGCGGTGCCCAGGGCCGCGGGCAAGGATGGCCAGGGGGGTAGATCGACGCTGTACGTGCTCGACGAGCCCACGGTCGGTCTGCACATGGCGGATGTCGCCATGTTGATCAAGGTGCTGCACCGCCTGGTGGATGCCGGCAATTCGGTGCTGGTGATCGAGCACAATCTGGACGTGATCGCCGAAGCGGACTGGCTGATCGACCTGGGGCCGGAAGGGGGTGAGGGCGGCGGTCAGGTGGTGGCGCAGGGGGCGCCGGAGCAGATCATTCGTGGCAGGAGCAAATCGCACACAGCACGCATTCTTCGCGACTTCTTACGGGAACGCGGTGGTGGTTTGAAGGCGGTGGCGTCGTAGCGCTGCCGTTAATGATCCAGCGCGCGCTGCATGGCCGTGATGTTGGCCTTGAGCCAGCGTTCGAAGTTGCGCAGCTCCGGGAACAGCTCGCGTGACTTGCTCAGGTCCTGTTTGCGGCTCGGTACGTACTGGCGGTTGAATTCGAACATGCTGGCCAGTTCGGCGGCGCCGGGCATGGACTGGATGGCGTAGGCGCCGGACGCCACATACTGGTACTCGATCTTGCGATTGAGCAGCAGCGCCATGACCTGGGCGTATTGGTCCGGCCGCAGGTCGTCGCCGACCGCGCCCACCACCTTGTCCCGATACCAGAACGATTCCGTCAGGATGCCGGCTACCAGACCGCCGATGTCCGCGGCGGCCACGGCCGCGAGCGGCGTGCTGCCTTGCGGGAAGCTGAGCAGATAGTGGCCATTGGGCTGACGGTGCGGCCGCACGCAGCTCAGAAAATTTTCGTAGAAGAAGGTGGCATGCAGGTACGTGGCTGGCAGGCTCTGCTCGCGCGCGTATTCCTCGATGCGCGCCTTGCTGTCGAAGTGCGGTACCGCGTGGCGTCCGCCGGACAACAGCCTGGCGTGTGGCAGGGTGCTCAGGATGGTGTGCTGCACGCTGCTGTGCGTGATGGCATCGATCAGATTGCGGCCGTGCTGGATTTCCTGTTCGCCATGTTCCCAGTAGCTGGTGACGCCGAACACGGCATCACATTCGCGTAGCGCCGAGCGCAGGCTGGCCGGGTCGTTCAGGTTGCCCTGCACCACTTCCGCGCCGTGCCGTCTGAGCGCGATGGCGGTGCCGGATTCCGGTGCGCGGGTCATGCAGCGCACCTGGTATTTGCCGGCGGCCAGCAGGTGCCGGGCCACGGAATTGCCCTGGGCGCCGGTTGCGCCCACCACCAGGAGTCGAAGCGGGGTGTTCACGGTGTCACGGATGCGTTGCTGTTGTTCGCTGCAGTCATTGGTCCTCTCTTGCCCCTCGACGGTTCCACGTAATGTCGGTTCATTGCATACAGCATCGGCATGGACGACGGCTGTGGCTAGTCAGGGCTTAGCGCAGTGGCAGCGCACGGATGGGGCACTGGCTGGCAAGGATTTGGTAGTCCTTTTCTGGCTGGGGCCGGCCTGCGAGCGGCTCCGCGGGCGGCGTTGAAGGCGTAGCCAATAGCGCAAATACCCGCCGGTTTGTACGCACCGCTTTGTTATCTCAATTGGGTTAGATTGAGGCGCGGGACGTGCGTCTTTTTGTTGCTATATTGCAACGTGTATGCACCAGACAGGATCTAGGCGGCGTGGTGTTTTTACCTGGTTCGAGCAAATTCAGCATTTTTATTAGGCTTTCTCTGGTTTGATTTTGTCGTGATTTTTGCAACAAGGCTTTCCATGCGGATTTTACGGCTGTATGCTCCGAGCCACGCTTGGCTACGTTGAGACCAAGGATCTCAATACGAGCTCAAGAAGGGAGTGCAGCCTGCGCTACTTCAGCGCCGGCTCTTCAACGTCTCGACAACAGATTCCCTCTCGCAGGAGGAGCTTTCAAATGAGAACGAGTATTTCCATTCGGCGGGCGGTCCGCCATGCACTGTTCGTGGGCGCAGCGACAGTGCCTGGGTTCATGCTGGCGGCGCCAGCTTCGGCCCAGGACGCGGCGCAGGACACCAGCTCGACCAGCATCGAAACGGTGTATGTGACGGGTTCGGCGATTCGGCGGGTCGAGGGTGAGAAGTCACTGCCGGTCCAGGTCATGGACTCCACTGCCATCGCCAAGACCGGCGCCTCCTCGGTGGTCGACCTGCTGCAGAAGTTGCCGGCCATGCAGGGTGCCACCATGGAGTCGGGTTCGGTGGGCGCCAACAACTATGGCTTCGCCGGTGTGTCCATCCACAACGTGGGTGAGAACCGCACCCTGGTGCTGTTGAACGGTCGCCGCATGGCGCTGTTCGGCGGTCAGACCCTGACCGGCTTCGCCGCCGCCATGGACTTGAATGCCCTGCCAGTGGCAGCCATCGAGCGCGTAGAAATCCTGACCGACGGCGCCTCGGCGTTGTACGGCTCCGACGCGGTCGCGGGCGTGGTCAACTTCATCACCAAGCGCAAGACCACCGACGGCGACATTTCGGCGCAGATTTATGCACCCCAGGACGGTGGCCGGGAGCGCGGGTTCAGCGTCTCGGGCGGCTTTGGCGACTACGAGGCCGACGGCTACAACTTCTTCATTACAGCCTCGGCCGACAAGCGTGATGAGCTGAACGCGGTGGATCGCGATTTCGCCAAATCGGCCATCGTGAACTTCTGGGATCACGGGCAACGCTGGACCTTCTTCAACGGGTCGCCCCGTAACATTCCGGGTAACGCGGTGGGTGATGACGGCAACCTGTACAGTCCGTATCTGTTGAACAACGGCAGCTGCCCGCCGAATTCGGCGCCGGTGGATCAGGCCTGCTACTTCGATCACGTGAAGTTCATTCAGCTGTTGCCGGAGCGCAAGCGCTATACCGCCAACGCGTCGTTCGACCTCAAGGTGGGTGAAGCGCAGAACATTTTCGTCAATGCACTGTGGTCGAAGACCCAGAGTCTATCCAAGGTCGCGCCGGTGCCGGGCGAAGTCATCGTCCGTGCAGGTACCCCTTTGTTCAATCAGTATCTGGCACCGTTGCGTGACGCCGATGGCAATCCGCTGTTCACCAAGGATTCCTCGGTGTCGTACCGAGTCTCCGATCTGGGTCAGCGCATCAACGACGACGAGTCCAAGTTCTATCACGTGACCGCCGGTATCGAAGGCCAGTTGGCCAACTGGGACTACAACTTCGCGTTGACTCAGTCGCAGAGCAAGGTCGCGGGCGCTATTTCCGGCTATCCCGGTGGCTTGGCGTTCGTGAACTTGCTGAACAGCGGCCTGATCGATCCGTTCGTGGGGCCGGGACAGCAAAGTGCCGCGGGCCAGGCCGGACTCGATTCAATCAACTATCGCGACTATTGGGACGGCGGCGTTTCGAAGCTGCAGACCGCCGAATTGCGTGCCTCGCGTTCGCTGTTCGATCTGCCCAACGGCAATCCGGTGCTATTCGCCGCGGGCGTGAGCTACTACAAGGAAAAGTTCCAGTCCAAGCCCAGCCAGTTCGCGCAGGCCAACCTGGACGATCCGGTCGCCGGTACCCCGGCGGCGGGTGGGCCTGGTACGGGCGATCAGCGCTTCGGCGACGCGGCCGCGTCTATTCCTTACAGCGCCGACCGCAAGGTGTTCGGCGCCTTCACGGAACTTTCGCTGAAGCCGCTCGATTGGCTGGAGCTGACCGGTTCGGTGCGCTTTGACGACTACGATGACGTCGGCAATACCACCAACTACAAGGGCAGCTTCAAGATCACGCCGACCCAGCAGTTCCTGATCCGCGGTTCGTACGGTACGGGCTTCCATGCGCCCACCGTGCCGCAGCTCAAGGCCTCGCGTCAGGCTTACGGTGTGACTGCGAGCCCTTACGATTGCTTCACCAATGATCCAGCCGCCGTGGCCTTGAAGGCGATTGCCGACAGCATCGGTGCCACGTGTAGGCCGAATCAGACCCAGTATGATGTGGTCGCCGGCGGCAATGCCGAGCTGAAACCGGAGGAATCGAAGCAGGCTTCGGTGGGCTTCGTCTATGAACCCATTCCGCGCTTCTCGTTCGGTGCGGACTACTGGTGGATCAAGATCACGGACGCGTTCGGTCAGATCAATGAAGGCGAGGCGTTCGGCGATCCGGGCAGGTATCCGGATGCCTGGACCTCGACGTTGGATGTGGCCACCGGGACCAACTATCTGGCTTATAACCAGACCAACCTGAACACCGGTAACGAGGAGTATTCCGGTATCGACCTGAATATGCAGGGCCGTTGGGATGTCGGGATCGGCACGCTGCGTTCGCAGGTGTCGGCGACCTACATGTTGACCAGCAAGGCGCAGTTGCAGAAGGGCGGCGAGTACTTCCGCAACATCAGCGATTATTCCTCGGAGTTGGATGCGGTGGCGTTCCGTTGGAACGCACGCGTTCTCACCTCGCTGGATATTGGGAACTGGACGCACAGCCTGACCGTCAACTACAAGACCGGCTACCGGGACAAGGAGACGGCGGTCGATGGCATCGATGCTGCCGGCAACTTCAATGGCCTCGCAGCTGACGTGCGTCTGGACGTGAGCGACTACTACACGTTCGACTGGCAGACCACCTGGGCGCCGTACGACTGGCTGGCGCTGACGGTGGGTGCGTTGAATGTACTCGACAAGGATCCGCCGATGTCGTTGACCGATGCCAACTTCCAGACTGGCTACGATGCGCGCTACTACGATGCGCGTGGCCGTATCCTGTTCGGCAAGGTGTCGGTGAAGTTCTAAGCGATGCGGTCCACGGGGCTGGGTTTTGCCAGCCCTGTGGGTTCTGGTCTCATGACAAGGGCGGTCTGATTACTCAGACCGCCTTTTTTATTTATGGGTTGTCGCTGAACAACGGGTGCATGATCTGGGCGCCGGCGCTGATGTGCAGCTTGCTGGCGGTGCCGGCGCTCAGTTCGATCACGGCACGCACCGGCTGCCCGGATTCGATGGTCTTGAGAGACTGCGGCTCGGTGTTTTCCACCACTTTCACCACGCGCCCCGCGGCGCTCACGAACAGCATGTCGAGGGGAATGAAGGTGTTCTTCATCCACATGGCGACGGTCTGCGAGCCGGGATAAATGAACAGCATGCCGGTGTCGGCATCGAGCTGTTTGACGAACATCAGTCCACGCGCCCGCCGCTGATCGGTGTCGGCAATCCAGATGTCGAAGGGGTGCAGACGGGCGTCCAGCGTGGCGATCTTGAGGGAGGAGCGCGGGAATGCCTGGTCGAGCTGGGCGCGATCCACGGATGACTGTGCCGCGAGGGCCGGAATTGCCGATGCCGCCAGCAACAGCGTGACGATGCCACGCCACCGGTTACGCAACTGGGCAAGCGGGCGGCGGGCGGATACGCTCATGGCTTTCTCGTTGGCAAGGGGGTCGATTCGGGGCTGGGCGAGGCGTCGGTCTCGTCTTCGGTCTCGAAGTTTACCTGGCCCGCGTAGTCGAATCGTGAAATCAGCAACACACCCTCGCCCCGCACCGCGCGTGCCGGCTTGGTGCAGAAGCCGCGGGCGACGATCCGATAGGAACGGGCGCGGCGCGGCAGGCCTTCGATGGGAGTCTGGGTGATTTCATCCAGAGTGCATTTGTCATCACCCTGGGTCCCGTAAAACTCACCGGACCCCTCGCGGATCACCGTCACGTTCACCGGCTTGGCGCGTGCGTGCTGGCCCTCCTGCAGGCCGGCGATGCCGAACACCAGGACCAATCGGTCGTCGCCATGGTCGGGCCCGCCGAGCTTGCCGGTGAAACGCATCCGGATGCCTCCGTCGGTGGGGCGCACCGCGCCCGTACATTCGATGCCCTCCCGGTCCCAGTTCAACTCGGCGTTGATGGCGCCGCTGAGCCGGGCTCGCAAGTAGCCGCCGCCGCCGGGCAGGCAGGGCGACCGCGGGGATTGTGACGTGGACTTGATCTTGGCCGCGGCTGGCTGTGCCGGAGTCGCGGGTTCTGCCGCGGTGCCGACGCCGGTGTTCAAGACGAGTGCGAGCAACACCAGCAGACAACCGCCGGGCCGGGGCAATGCGTTGGTAACCGACGCGGTCGGATGAGGTCTGAGAGCGGGCATGAACGGGTCTGGCCGGACTGCGGCGCCGGCAATGAACCACAATGCCCAAGGTGGGGCGTTCATGCAAGCGGCGCCAATGGCATCACTGTCGGTTACTATGAGACCGGAGAATGGGAGATCGACCGTCTCTGCTTCGTCTTGAACCAGAGGTACCCTCGGGGTATCGCTTTGCTTGAGAGAGCTTTCGCCATGCCAGAAGAGGTTCCGCCTGCGCAACCCGCCCGTCCAAACCAGGGCCAGGCGGCTTCGCGCCGTTACGTCAGCCGGCTCACCCGCAACACGCTGGCCGTCATCATGGCCGGCGGCCGCGGCGAGCGTCTGAAGCATCTCACCGATTCGCGCTGCAAGCCCGCCACGCCGTTCGGCGGCAAGTTTCGCATCATCGATTTCGTGCTGTCGAACTGCGTCAATTCCGGCATCCGGCGTATTTCGGTGCTGACCCAGTACAAGGCGCATTCGCTGATTCAACATATCCAGCGGGGCTGGGGCTACCTGCGCGGCGAATTTGGCGAGTTCGTGGAGATCATTCCGGCGCAACAGCAGCTCGGTGAGATGTGGTATCGCGGCACCGCGGACGCCCTCTATCAGAACCTGAATATCATCAAGCGGCACCATCCCCGGCACGTGCTGGTGCTGGCCGGCGATCATATCTACAAAATGGATTATGGCCCGATGCTGGCCGCGCACGTGGAGAAGAAGGCCGACATAACGGTGGGCGTGGTGGAGGTGCCGCGCCAGGAGGCCACCAGCTTCGGCGTGATGACGGTGAACGAACGTCAGCGCATCATCCGCTTCGCCGAGAAGCCACGCGATCCCGAAGGCATTCCCGGCCGCGAAGACTTCGCGCTGGGTTCGATGGGCATCTATGTGTTCAAGGCCGCGCTCCTGTACCGGTTGCTGGAAGAACAGACGCAGCGTCCGGACACGGCGCATGATTTCGGGCGCAACATCATTCCGCAGGCGCTGGATCACCTGAAAGTATTCGCCTATCCGTTCCAGGACCAGAGCACCCGGGTGCAGCATTACTGGCGCGACGTGGGCACGGTGGACGGGTTCTATGACGCCAACATGGAACTGGTGCACGTGAATCCCGAACTGAACATTTACGACGAGCAATGGCCGATCTGGACTTACCAGCGCCAATACCCGCCGGCCAAGTTCGTGCTCAACGACGATGGGCGGGTGGGGATGGCGGTCAATTCCATGGTCTCCGGCGGCTGCATCGTGTCCGGCGCGCGCATCGATCAATCCATGTTGTTCTCCAATGTGCGCGTGGAGGAACGCAGCCACATCGAGCGTTCGGTGATCTTTCCGGACGTGCGCGTCGGTCCGGGCTGCGTCATCAAGCGCGCCATCATCGATAGTCGCGGCATGGTGCCGGCCGGGATCCGGATCGGGGTCGATCCGGCCGAGGATGCGCGCCGCTTCTATATCAGCGAAAAGGGCGTTGCGCTGGTGACGCGCGACATGCTGCAGCGTTTGCGCAAACCGGTGCCGTAGGCGACCATTGCCTGCCAATCATGCTTTAGGGGAGAGGTCGATGGATCCGATGTCGCAAGGCGCCGCCGTCGCGCGGATTCGGGCGGGGGTCTGGCCGGCGCTGCGCCTGCTGGCGCTCACGATGCTGATTTCACTGGGAGCCTGCAGCAGCATGGTGCCCAAGTTGGAATCGCCACGCCTGAAAGTGGTCGACGTGGCCATGACCTCGGGCGACGTGTTCAACCAGAACTTTCGGGTGCGCGTCAACGTGGAGAATCCGAACGATCGCGAGCTGCCGATCAAGGGCATCGATTATCAGCTGTTCCTGCAGGGGGATTCGTTCGCCGAGGGGGTGTCCACCGCGCCCTTCGTGGTGCCGGCCAAGGGGGCAACGGACTTCGACCTGACCGTGCGCACCAATTTCGTCAGCAGCCTGGGCCGGTTGCTGACGCGCCTGAACGGCAAGAAAACGGTCGAATACGTGATCGAGGGCAAGGTGCTGCTGTCGTCGGGCTTGCTGCGCAAGATCCCGTTCCAGAGCAGCGGTTCAGTGGACCTGTCAACAAAATTTTGATATGTCTAGTTGGAAAACTCTAGTTCGCCGCGGGCTGATTCATTAGCGACCGATACAGGGCGACGTAGTGCGCGCCCTGGGTGTCCCAGGAAAAATCCTGGGCCATGCCGTTGTGCATCAGTTGGGTCCAGGCAGCACGGTCCTTGAACAGGTCGAGCGCGGTGTGCAATGCCCAGCGCATGGCTGGCGCGTCGAAATCATTGAAGACTATGCCGGTGCCGCGGCGGGTGGCGGGATCCCACATCTGGACCGAATCGGCCAGGCCGCCGGTACGCCGCACGATCGGCACGGTGCCGTATTTCAGGCTGTACATCTGGTTCAAGCCGCAAGGTTCGTACAGCGACGGCATCAGGAACAGGTCGCTGGCCGCTTCGATCAGGTGCGCCAGTTCCTCGTGATAGCCGCGATGGAACATCACCCGTTCCGGATAGCGCTGCTGCAGCCCGGCGAAGAACGACTCGTAGCGTGCGTCGCCGCTGCCCAGCGCGACCAGGCTGCAATCGCGGCCGCCGAGAATTTCCGGCAGCGTGTCGAACAGCAGGTCGAAACCCTTCTGGGAGGTCATGCGTGACACGATGCCGATGAGCGGGGTGCTGTCCGCCACCGGCAGGTTCAGCCAGTCCAGCAGCGCGGCCTTGGTGGCGGCCTTGCCGGATAGATCCCGCGGATCGTAACGATGCTTCAGATACCGGTCGGTGGCGGGATTCCATTCCTGATAGTCGGCGCCGTTGAGGATGCCGGTGACGCCGTCGGTACGGGCGCGCAGGTCGGCATCCAGGCCATGGCCGCCCAGCGGGGTGCGGATCTCCTGCGCGTAGGTCGGGCTGACCGTGGTAACGCGGTCGGCGTGACGGATGCCCTCGCGCAGCCAGTTGACGGTGCCGGTGGCCGCCACCGACGGCGCCAGCAGGCTGGCAACGTCGCCCCCGATGTCATAAGCGGTGGCTGCGGCGAACTGGCCCTGATAACCGATGTTATGGATGGACATGACGCTGCGGGTGTCTGCGAACAACCGATCCCAGGCGTATAGCGACTTCAACATCAGGGGGATCAGGGCAGTGTGCCAATCGTTGCAGTGCGCGATCTGCGGTGCGAAGTTCAGCCGCTGGCACGATTCCAGGGCCGCGCGTTGCAGCACCAGGAAGCGCAGATGTTCATCGGGGCCGTCGGTGTACAGCGTGGGCCGGTCGAAAGCCGCCGGGCAGTGCACCAGGTGGACCGGGCCCGCCGCGTCGGGCAACTGGGCTTCGAGCAGTGAAAACGTGTACTGGTGAGGGCCCAGCTGCAGGGGCACGTCCTGGACCCCGGCAACGTGTCTGGCACCGAGCGCCAGCATGCCGATGCTGGGGTACAGCGGCATGAAGATGCGAACCTCGTGACCCTGGCGGCGCAGATAGCGGGGCAGGGCGCCGGCCACATCGGCGAGACCACCGGTCTTGGCGAAGGGGGCGACTTCCGAAGCGATGAAACAGATGCGCAACGGCATGGAGTTCAACGTGACGGCTCGTTCCCACCGGGTTTGTCAGGGTCAGTGTCAGGGGATTGGGGGTCGGCAGGCCCGGGATTGGCCGAGCGGGGATCGCGCGGCGGCGTGAACGCCGCCAGCATGGATTCCTGCATGCGGGTCCACATTTCCAGGTTCTGGCGCGTCAGCTCCGACATGGCGGACAGCGGCGCCTGGGTCATCATGCGCGACAGCTGGGTCTGGACCGTTTCCTGCTGCCGCATGAAGGTTTCGACGCTTTTTTCGAGGTAGGCGCTCAGGAAACCCTGCAAGGAGTTGCCATAGAAGCGGATCAGCGATTCGAGCAGGGGGGTGGACAGGATGGGACGGCCGAATTGTTCCTGGTCGGCGATCACCTGCAGAAGAATGACGCGGGTGATGTCCTCGTTGGTCTTGTCCTCCACCACCTTGACCCGCTCGCCGGAGATCACCATGGTACGAATGTCGTCCAGCGTGATGTGGCGGCTCTGGGACGCGTCGTACAGGCGGCGATTGGCGTATTTCTTGATCAGGCGTGGTTCGGTCATCGACGGTACTGCAACCTGTAGCGAGACTGGGCTGGTAACCAGACTGGGTGGGCGGGTACTGTAGCGACGCCGATTTGGCGCTGCAACAAGAGCGGACAAGGCGAATTTCGATGGCGGACGCACAATCCATACCGGGCGAGGCGCAATGGGCTGCCTGGATCGAACAGCAGCGCGAGGCCCTGCAGCAGCCGGCGCCGGATGGTGCCGCGGCGGCCGGGCCGTTCAAGATGGGCGAAGAGATGCTCAATGCCTGGCGCAATGCCTGGACGGTCTCCAATGCGCTGCGGGTGGGCGCCGGCCAGGGGGTGGCCGATCTGCTGGCCAGGCTTCCCCCCATCGGCCCGGCGCGGGAACAGGCCGCGGCCTGGCGTGAACTGGCGGCAATTCAAGCCGAATGTCAGCGCCTGGAGCAGGAGTTGCAAACGGTCCTGATGGGGGTGCAGCGCGATGCGCTCGAGCTGCTGGAACAGCGGGTTCGTGAGCGTGGCGCGGCGGGCCAGCCCATCGCCAGCTATCGCGAGCTGTATGATCTTTGGGTCGACTGCGGCGAACAGATCTACGCCAAGCTGGCGTACAGCGATGCCTACGCCAAATTGCAGGCGCAGTTCGGCAACGCCAGCATTCAGCTCAAGGCGCGCCAGCAGCAGGCCATCGAGCAGGCGCTCAAGCAGTTCGACCTGCCGACCCGCTCGGAGCTCAACTCGGTGCACCTGCAACTGCGGCAGGTGAAGCAGCGCCTGGCGGTGCTCGAACAGGGGGCCGCCGCCAGGCCCGCGAAGCCCATGACCAGGCCGGCGCGCTCCACGGTTCGCAAGGCGCCAGCCAAGAGGAAATCGCGATGAGCGAACCGCGCTTCGATCAACAGCAGGCCGCACATGACATGGCCGAGTTCAATCAACGCTTCATGCGCGGATTACAGGCGTTGGCGCAGGTCGGCGAGGTGCAGATCGGCACCACCCCGAAGGATGAGGTCTACGCCGAGGACAAACTGGTCCTGTACCGCTATCGGGCGCTGGACGAGCCACCGCTGGCGGCGCCGGTGCGCGTGCCACTGCTGATTTGCTACGCGCTGGTGAATCGCCCCTGGATGATGGACCTGCAGCCCGACCGGTCGCTGATCCGGGGACTGCTGCGACGTGGCGTGGACGTGTATCTGATCGATTGGGGCTACCCGGACGGCGCCGATCGTTTCTCGACCCTGGACGACTACGTGTCGGGATACCTGGCGCGTTGCGTGGACGTGGTGCGTCGCATCAGTGGCTTCGAGCGCATCAACCTGCTCGGGGTTTGCCAGGGCGGCACGCTCAGCTTGTCCTACGCTGCCTTGTATCCGCGCAGCCTGCGCAACCTGGTGACCATGGTGACGCCGGTGGATTTCCATACGCCGGACAACCTGTTGACCCACTGGAGCCGGCACGTCGACCTGGATGCGCTGGTGGCCACGACCGGCAATCTGCCCGGCAGCATGCTCAATGCGCTGTTCCTGGCGTTGCAACCGTTTCGCCTGACCGGGCAGAAATACGTCGGGCTCATGGATCAGCTCGACGATCCACGCGCGCTGGAGAATTTCATGCGCATGGAACAATGGATTTTCGACAGCCCGGATCAGCCGGGTGAAATGTTCCGGCAGTTCATGACCTGGTGCGTGAAGGAGAACCGGCTGATGCGCGGCGAACTGGAGCTGGGCGGGCGCAAGGTGGATCTGCGCAACGTGGACATGCCGGTGCTGAATATTTATGCCAACCAGGATCATCTTGTGCCGCCGGCGGCCAGCCGGGCGCTGGAACGGCTGGTCGGAACCCGCGACTACAGCACTTATGCTTCGCCCGGCGGGCATATCGGTGTCTACGTCAGCGGCGCGGCGCAGCGGGAAGTCCCCGAACGCATCGCCAATTGGCTGCGGGCCCGGGATGAGTAACCGGCTGGCGCCATTGTCCTTGGCGGTGGCGCGCGAGTACATTGCACACCCCGTCAGTCAAATCACCCGGGCCTTCCCATGATCTACGACAGCATTCTCGGCACCATCGGCCGCACGCCCATCGTCCGCGTCAACCGGCTCGCGCCATCGCACGTGACCATGTACGTGAAATGCGAGTTCTTCAACCCGATGTCTTCGGTGAAGGATCGCCTGGCCATCGCCATCATCGAGGACGCGGAGCGCCGCGGCACGCTGCAGCCCGGCCAGACCGTGGTGGAGGCGACTTCGGGCAATACCGGCATCGCGCTGGCCATGGTGTGTGCCGCCAAGGGGTATCCGTTCGTCGCCGTCATGGCTGAATCGTTCTCGGTGGAGCGGCGCAAGGTCATGCGCATGCTCGGTGCGAAAGTGATTCTGACCGCGGCGGCCGAACGTGGCACCGGCATGGTGCGCAAAGCCGAGGAACTGGCGCACAAGCACGGTTGGTTCCTGGCCCGCCAGTTCGAAAACCAGGCCAACCCCGACTATCACCGCAATACCACCGGACCGGAAATCCTGAGCGATTTCGCCGGCCGGCGGCTGGATTTCTGGGTTTCGGGCTGGGGCACGGGCGGCACGCTCACCGGCGCCGGCGAAATCATCAAGAAGGCGCGTCCCCAGGTGAAAATCGTTGCCGCCGAACCCGCCAACGCCTCGCTACTCGGCGGCGCTGAGTTCAAATCCCACAAGATTCAAGGCTGGACGCCGGACTTCGTGCCGGCGGTGCTGAACCGCGACGTTCCCGACCAGATCGTACCGGTGACCGACGACGATGCCATCCAGACGGCACGCAACCTGGCCGCCAGGGAAGGTATTTTCTGCGGCATTTCCTCGGGAGCGACCTTTGCCGCCGCCCTGACGGTGGCCCAGCAGGCGCCGGCTGGTTCGGTGATCCTGGCCATGCTGCCGGATACTGGCGAGCGTTATCTTTCCACGCCGCTGTTCGAGGGCATCACCGACGCCTCGGACGCCGAACCCTAAAGCTCCCTGAGAAATGAATCAGGCACATGGATGTGCCCGCCGCCGCAGGTGGCGTTGCAGCGAGCAAAAACCACGCTTTTTGCTCGCCACGCGAGGGTCGTGACACGGAGTCCGACCCCTCGCAAGAACAAGAAAAAAGCCGGTGACCTACGGTCACCGGCCAAGATTGTCCACCACGCCCGTGGTACGGGCGCTCGCAGGAGGACAGTGAATTGGACTGCCTCCAGGGGCGCTGAGTTCAGATTAAGGTGACATTGATTCAGCTCGGCAACCAGCCCTGAATTCTTCAGTATCACCGCGTTATTGTTAATAAAATATAAATAATTAAATGGCTTGTCCGGGCTTGCCGGATGGGGTTGAGGTAGAATTACCAGCGCCGCCAGGGAACGCGCGCCGGGCGGCGCGTCGTTTCTCGATGGTGAATCCATGGCTTTGTCGCCTTACCAACAACTAGAGGCGGAATTCCGCCGCCTGCATGCTTTTCGTAGTGCCGCCAGCATCCTGCGCTGGGATTCGGCGGTCATGATGCCGCGCGGCAGCTCCGACCTGCGGGGCGAACAGCTGGCCGCCCTGGAAACCGAGAGCCACACCATATTGATCTCTCCCCGGGTCTCCCGGTTGCTGGACCGGGCCGACGCCAATGCCCAGGTGCTGGAGGACTGGCAGATCGCCAACCTGCGGGAGATGCGGCGTGAACGCGAGCATGCCATCGCCATTCCGCAGAACCTGATCTCCCGGCTGGCCAAGGCCACCTCGCGCGCCGAGGTCAAATGGGTGGAGGCCCGCCAGGCAAGCAACTTCGCCATTTTCGCCCCGCACCTGGAAGAAGTGACCGGGCTGTTGCGGGACAAGGCCGCCATTCTCGGCAAGGCGCTCAACCTGGACCCTTATGATGCCCTGGCCGACGAGTTCAGCCCGGGCCTGCGCAGCCAGGAGATCGATGCCATCTTCACTACGCTGAGCCGGCGCCTGCCGGGCCTGATCCATGAAGTCATCGACCAGCAGGCCGATCGCCAGCCGCTGGAGATCACCGGCCGTTTCCCGCAATCCAAGCAGCGCCAGCTGGCGACGGAATTGATGAAGGCACTGGGGTTTCCCTTCGAGCGCGGCCGGCTCGACGAAAGCGAACATCCGTTCACCGGCGGTGTTCCGGGCGATATCCGCATGACCACGCGTTTCAGTCCCACCGATCCGCTCACCGGCTTGATGGGCGTACTGCACGAGACCGGGCATGCCATGTATGACGTCGGCCTGCCGGGTGAGTGGCGCGGGCTGCCGGTCGGCCGCGATCGCGGCATGGCCATGCAGGAGAGCCAGTCGCTGCTGCTGGAAATGGTGATCTGTCGCAACCGGCCGTTCCTGCAGTACCTGCGGCCGCTGCTGGACAAGGCGTTCGGCGTGTCCGGGCCGGTGTGGGAGGTGGAGAACCTGTATCGCCTGCTGATCCGGGTGCGGCGCAGCCTGATCCGCGTCGATGCCGATGAAGTGACCTATCCGGTGCACATCATGCTGCGCTACGAACTGGAGAACGAGATTCTCAACGGCGAGTTGCAGGTGCGGGATCTGCCCGAAGCCTGGAACACGCGCATGCAGGATCGCCTGGGCGTGCGGCCTGGCAGGGATGCCGAGGGTTGCCTGCAGGACGTGCACTGGGCGGTGGGCTCGTTCGGTTATTTCCCGTCCTATGCCATCGGCGCCGTGATTGCCGGCCAGCTGTATGAAAGCCTGCGCGCCGATCGTCCCGAACTGGACGATGAAATTGCCGCCGGGCAGTTTGGCGGCTTGTTCGACTGGCTGCGCCAGAACGTGCACGGTCTCGGCGCCAGCCTGAGCACGCCTGAGCTGATCAAGCGGGCTACCGGCAAACCGTTGTCGGCGGCGGCGTGGCTGCGGTACATAGAGAGCAAATACCTGGAAACCTGAGCCAAGGCCCTTAAAGGCACTACCACATCCATCATGTCCGCCGTTCCCGAACCGTCCAATACCTTCAAGCGCCTGCAGGCGAGGCTGCGGGGTGAAGTGGGCCGCGCCATCGAAGATTTCCGCATGATCGAGCCGGGCGACCGGATCATGGTCTGCCTGTCCGGCGGCAAGGACTCGTACACGCTGCTCGACATTCTGCTGTCGCTCAAGCGCAGCGCACCGGTGCCGTTCGAGCTACTGGCGGTGAACCTGGATCAGAAGCAGCCGGGCTTTCCCGAGCACGTACTGCCCGACTATCTGAGCGCGCTCGGCGTGCCCTTCCATATCATCGAGCAGGACACGTACAGTGTGGTCAAGCGAGTAATCCCCGAGGGCAAGACCATGTGCGGACTGTGTTCGCGCTTGCGGCGCGGGGCGCTGTATCGTTACGCCGCCGAAAATGGCGTCACCAAGATCGCGCTCGGCCATCATCGCGACGATATCGTCGAGACTCTGTTCCTGAACATGTTCTTTGGCGGCAAGCTCAAGGCCATGCCGCCCAAACTCAAGTCGGAGGACGGCCGGCACATCGTCATCCGTCCGCTGGCCTATGTGGCGGAGGTGGACATAGAGCGCTATGCGCGGGCGCGCCAGTTCCCGTTGATTCCCTGCTCCTTGTGCGGCTCGCAGGAGAACATGCAGCGCATGGAGATCAAGAAAATGCTGCGTGAATGGGAACAACGCTATCCGGGGCGCACCGAGTCCATTTTTTCCAGCCTGCGCAACGTGGTGCCGTCGCACCTGGCGGATCCGCAGGCGTTCGATTTTGGCCATCCCGCCGACAGTCATACGTTCTAGTTCGAAGGACAGTGCGATGACGCAACGTTGTGTGGTTTTTTCCCATGGCCAGGACGGTGAGCCCTGGGGCGGGAAGATCGTGGCCATGGCCGAAGTGGCCAGGCGGCTCGGCTGGCGGGTGGAATCGGTGGACTACCGCGGTATGCCCGATCCCCAGGTTCGCGTGACCAAGCTGCTGGACTATTGCCAGCCGTTGCAGGGACCGCTGGTGCTGGTGGGCTCGAGCATGGGCGGTCATGTCGCTGCCGCGGTGTCCGCGCAAGTGCCCACGCACGGACTGTTCCTGCTGGCACCGGCTTTCTTCATGCCGGGCTATGAACAGTACACGCCGGTGCCGGCCACCTGTCCGGTGGAGATCGTGCATGGTTGGAACGATGACATCGTGCCGCCTCAGAACAGTATCCGGTTCGCGCAACAGTATCGCTCGCACCTGCATCTGCTGGACTCGGATCATCGCCTCACGGCCCACATCGGACCGATCTGCGAATTGTTCGAACTGTTCCTGCGTCGTCTCTGACAGCTGCGGTTGCGCTACTATCGCGTCTCGAATCGCGCAGCGCTGCAACAGGGGAGCGGATCATGAGACTGCAACAACCCATTCCATCGACGGCCAGCCGGGCGAACCAGGGATTGTATCGGGGCTTGCACCGGGCAGGACGCGCTCTGGCGGTGGCCGCCCTGCTGGCGGCACTGGCCGCTTGTGGCGGCGGCAAGCAGGAGCCGCCACCGGCTCCGGCACCCGCGGCTCAGGACCCGGTGATGGGTGACATGACCCGGGCCATGGACAAGGCGCGTGGCGTGCAGGATACGGTCGATCAGCAGAAACAGGCACTGGATCGCCAGGTCAAAGCCGCCGAAGGCGCGGATCAATAAGACACGGCTGTCGACCGGACTGCAGGGCATCGATAGGACATGGCCGACCAATCGGGCTGGGATCGACTGTTGCTGGCGTTGCTGCGTGCCCCCATCTCGGCGTGGGCGCGGCCGCATGTGTTGCCGGAGGATTTGCGGCAGCGCTATGCGCAGCATCCACGGCCGATCTGTTACGCGCTCGAACGACGCAGCGTCGCGGACCTGGTGGCGTTGGAGAAGGTGGCGCAAGCCAACGGCCTGCCCGAGCCCAGGCAGGCGTTGCGTCCGCCGCTGCCCGCGCAATCCATGTTCTTCCTGGAACGGCGCACCGGCTTCTGGGGCGACCGTATCGACCGGCGCATCGGTGCCACGCTGCGTGAGCTGGTGGCCGCGGCGGCCAAGGATCCGGCGCTGGACGTGGACCTGATTCCAGTCAACGTGTTCTGGGGTCGCGCGCCCGACAAGGCCGGTTCGTGGCTGCGTGTGCTGCTGGCCGAGAACTGGGACCGGGTCGGCCGGTTCCGCCGGCTGCTGTCGGTGATCGTCAATGGCCGCAATCTGTTCGTGCAGTTCGGCGAACCGGTGTCGCTGCGCAGTCTGGTGGACGAGGGGAGCGATCCGGCGCGGGCCGTTCGACGCACGGCCCGTACCCTGCGTACGGTGCTGGCCAGGCAGCGCACCGCCGCCATCGGGCCCGACCTGTCGCATCAGCGCACCATTGCCGTCCAGGTACTGCGGGCGGGTGCCGTGCGCCGCGCGATGAGCGATGAGATGCGCGCCAAGAAACTCTCGCGGCGTGACGTGCTCGATCTGGCCAAACAATATGTAACCGAGATCGCGGCCAACTACTCACACACCTTCGTCACCATCGCTGCCCGTATCCTGACCCGGGTCTGGACCCGGCTGTACGACGGCGTCGAGCTGCACAATTTCCAGCAGCTGCAAAAGATCGCCGAGGGCAATGAAGTCGTCTATGTGCCATGCCATCGCAGCCACATGGACTATCTGCTCCTGTCCTACGTGATCTACTACAAAGGCTACGTGGTGCCGCACATCGCCGCCGGCATCAATCTCAACCTGCCGGTGGTGGGCCGGCTGCTGCGCCGGGGCGGTGCGTTCTATTTGCGCCGCAGCTTCAAGGGTAATGCGCTCTACACCATGGTGTTCATGAAGTACCTGGGGCTGATGATGGCGCGCGGCCATTCCATCGAATACTTCATCGAGGGCGGGCGCAGCCGGACCGGACGCCTGCTGCAGCCGAAGACCGGCATGCTGTCGATGACGCTGCGCAGCTACCTGCGTGAGCCGCGCCGGCCGGTGGTGTTCCTGCCGGTGTATTTCGGTTACGAACGCCTGGTGGAAGGCAAGACCTACATCGGCGAACTGTCCGGGCAGCCGAAACAGAAGGAGACCGTGTTCGGCATGTTGCGGGCCTTGCCGGCGCTGCGCCAGCAGTTCGGCAAGGTGCACGTGAGTTTCGGCGAACCGGTGCATTTGAACCAGGTGCTCGAGCTGCATGCGCCCGAACGTCAGGCCGGAGTCGCAGACCATGGCGAACGGCCGGCCTGGCTGGCGTCGGCGGTCGATGATCTGGCGCATCGGATCATGACCAACATCAACAGCGCCGCCTGCGTCTCCCCCATCAATCTACTGGCGCTGGCGTTGCTGGCCACCCCGCGACAGGCCATGCTGGAGAGCAACCTGGCACGGCAGGTGGAACTGTACGCTTCGTTGCTGCGCCAGGCGCCGTATTCGCCGCTGGTCTGGGTCACCGACCTGGACGGCGCCGCCATGATCCGGCACGGCGAACGCATGGGGCTGCTGCAGCGGCTGCGGCATTCGCTCAGCGATGTCATGCGGATGACGGAGCAGAACGCCGTGCTCATGACCTATTTCCGCAACAACGTATTGCACTTGATGGCCATGCCGTCACTGATCGCCTGCTGCTTCCTCAACAATCGAACCATGAGCACGCAGGACATTCAGCGCCTGATGCGGCGCACCTATCCCTATGTGCGCGACGAGCTGTTCCTGCGCTGGAGCGAGGCCGAGATCGCCGAGGTGGTGCTGGGAGTGCTGGACGATCTGGCCAATCACGGCCTGGTCGAAGCGGAGCAGGAGCGGACGCAATGGCACCGTCCGGCCACCGGTTCGGCCGAAGCGGTGCAGTTGTCGGTCCTGGCCCAGGTCACTGTGCCCATCATCGAGCGCTACTACCTGGTGATCGCGGTGCTGCTCAAGTCGGGCAGCGGCCGGATCAACCAGGAGGCGCTGGAGTCGCAGTGCCAGCTCATGGCGCAGCGCATCTCGCTGTTGCAGGAGCTGAACTCGCCCGAGTTCTTCGACAAGGCCCTGTTCAAGAATTTCATCGAGCTGTTGCGCGCCCGCCAGGTGCTGCAGGTCAGTGACGAAGGCCGGCTGACGTTCACCGAGATGCTGGACGAAGTGGCCACGGATGCGCAGATGGTGCTGCACGAACAGATTCGCAACAGCGTGCTGCAGGCCACCCACGGCTGAGTGCGGGGCGCGGCGCTAATCACGGGAGGTGCCCCATGACCAGGTTCAGGATCGTTGCCGTATTGTTGCTGTTGCCATTGTCGGCCACGGCCGCTGGCGCGGACTACATCATTTCCTCGCGCACCGCCCATGCTGCGCCGGGGGAGCCGTTGGAACTCGTCCTGACCATCACGAATGATGAGTCCGAACCGTTGCCGGTTGAGGTCCCGGCACCGCTGCATGTACGATTGGAGACCGCTGCCGCGGTGAGCACACTCGAGTTCGTGCCGGAGCGGTCGGGTCAGTTGACGGTGGCGTCGCACGGGTTCCTGCGCCTGCGTTTGAATGGCAATCTGCCCGCCGAAGTTCAAGGTCCGGTGACTCTCACGCCCACCGGATTCGAGACCAATTCGCTGGTGGTGCGGGTCGACAGCGCCCGACCCGCCGACGCCGCCCTTGCGCAAGCGCCGGCGGAGCAGGCCGCCGAGCAGGCAGTCGAGCCGGGGCCGGCCCCCGCGTCTACGTCAGCATCGTTGATCGACAAGCCGCCGCCGCTGGCCGTGTCGGTCTATGAGCCCGTGTACTTCCTGGTGGGCGGGGACGGCGGTCTCAACGCCAAGTTCCAGATCAGCTTCCGCTACCGCCTGTTCGACGATCAGGGGCGGTTGGCTCGCAAGCTGCCCTGGATCGACGATCTGTACCTGTCGTTTTCGCAAACCTCGTTGTGGGACCTGAACGAACTGTCCAAGCCGTTCCGCGATTCCAGCTACCGGCCGCGCCTGTTCTACGCCAACCACGACCTGGCCCGCTTCTTCGACGGCCGCCTGCGCTTCGGCGTGGAGAGCGGCTTCGGTCACGAGTCCAACGGCAAGGACGGGGCGCAGTCGCGCAGCTTCAACATGGCGTACCTGCGGCCGACGCTGACCTACGGCGAGCCCGACGGGCTGCGCTTCTTCGCCGGCCCGTTGATTCACAACTACCTGGCCAACGACGAGAATCCCGATCTCGAGCATTACCGTGGCTATGTCGACTGGCTGTTCGGCGTCGGCAGCAAGGGCGGCCTGGATTTCTGGACCACGCTACGTAAAGGTACGCGTAGCAATTACGGCAGTGTCGAGATCAACTTGTCCTACCCGCTGTCCAAGCTCAGCGGCGGGGATTTGACCGGCTGGCTGATGCTGCAGTACTTCGGCGGCTACGGAGAGAGCCTGCTCGACTATCGCCGGAAGCTCGACGCACAATGGCGGCTGGGGATCGCGGTCGCGCTTTGAGACGGCGCTTCAGGGGAGCGGCGCGCTCGGTCGGGCATGATTAGGCACAGTGATACATTGGTTGGCATGCTTGGAAATTGGGGGAGGGAGGATGACAATGCGTCATCTGTGCGCGGCGTTGCTGTGGTGTTGCGCCTGTGTTCCCGCGCAGGGAGCGGTCTGGCGCGAAGCCACCAGCGAGAAATTCGTCGTCTACAGCGACGGCAACGAAAAGGCGCTGGTCGGATTCACCGAACAAGTGGAAAAGTTCGATCAGGTGATGCGCCTGATGACCGGACTGAAAGCGCCGGCCTCACGTCTGAAGCTGCGCATCTATCTGGTGGCCAACGGTACGCAGGTGCGCTCTTTGATGCCGCGGCCGGAGCGCTATACCGCCGGATTCTATTACGTCACCATGGAGGGAGCCATCGCGGTGGTCAGTCGCGAGCGGGCCGGCAACCAGTTCGACATGAGTGGCCAGACGGTGTTGCTGCACGAGTATGCGCATCATTTCATGGCGCAATATTTTCCCACGGCATACCCGGCCTGGTACCGCGAAGGGTTTGCCGAATATTTCTCGACCACCCAGATCAACGACGATGGCAGCGTGGCGGTGGGCAGGATCGCCATGCATCGGGTTCCGGGGTTGGTCTATGGCAAATGGCTGACCCCGACGCAATTGATGGACAGTTCGCTCGCGCAACTGGATAGCGAACAACGCGGCCAGTTCTACGCCCAGGGCTGGCTGGTGACGCATTACATGCACCGGGAGTCGAAGAGCCGACAGCAACTGTCCCAGTACCTGGAACTGCGCGCCGGTGGCATGGCGCATGCGGAAGCCCTGCAGCAGGCGTTCGGTCTGAACGATGAGCAACTGGGCAAAGCGTTGCAGCAGTACTATCTCAAGGGCAAATTCCCCTATATCAGGATCGACAAATCCAACCTGACCACGCCGCAGGTGACGGTCCGGCAACTGCCGCCCGCCGAGGGCGCCATGCTGTTGCTGGGAGCCAGGGCCCAGATGGGCGTGGAGAAATCGGCACAGGCCGATTTTCTGACGCAGGTTCGTCAGGAAGCGGCTCGTTACGCCGCGGATGACACTGCGCAGTTGGTATTGGCCGATACCGAAGCGGCCTTCGGCGATCGGGCGGTGGCGCGCAAATTATATGAGGCCCTGGTCGCCAAGGATCCGCCCAATCGGCGGGCGCTGCTCGGCCTGGGGTTCCTGATCCTGGCGGACCGGCAGGAGGATCTGGAAGCGCAGCGTACCGCCTATCGCCAGGTGCGCCGGCTGGCGGCCCGGGCCAACCGCCTCATGGCGGACGATCCGGCCGCATTGCTGCTGTTCTATATGAGTTTCAGCGCCGATGAGAACGGTGCCAACGACAACGCGCGGCAGGGTCTGTTGGCGGCGCACGGGAATCTGCCGCAGAACTGGCCGGCAGCCGTCATGCTGGCGGGCGAATACCTGCATGACGCTCAGCCTGAGCAAGCCATACAATTGCTCAAGCCCATTGCCTATGAGCCGCACGGTGGCGGCAGGTCGCAGCAGGCGCAGCAATGGATCGAAGCCATCAAGGCCAAGCAACCGCTGCAACTGCCGAATCTGTTCTACGGCAGCGCAGAGCGTGACGACTAGGCCGCACGACGACCAGGCCGTACCCTGGCGCGTCCCGGCTGCGGGGTGCTAGTCGTCGAATTTTTTCACGCTCGCGCGACCCTGTTTGACCTGGCCGCGCTGCTGCTTTGCTTCCAGCCGCCGCTGCTTCGATGCGCGCGTCGGTTTGGTCGGGCGCCGCACCTTTGGTTCGATACGCGCTTTCGCCACCAGTTCGGCCAATCGTTCGAAGGCATCGCGCCGATTGTGTTCCTGGGTGCGGAATTGCTGTGCGGTGATCACGATGACGTCCTCGTCCGTGAGCCGGCGTCCAGCCAGCGTACGCAACCGGGAGCGCACACGTTCCGGCAGCTCCGGCCACAGGTTCAGGTCGCAGCGTAGCTGGACGGCGCTGGCCACCTTGTTGACGTTTTGTCCGCCTGGGCCACCGGCTCGGATGAAGCGCAGCTCGACGGCAGCGTCCGGCGGGGAGGCAAGGGTGCCGCGGTTGCCAGGAACAGCGCGCGGCGTCACTCCGACGGTCCTGAGCGCGGCGCTTCGTCATGGGGCCTGCGCATCTCCACGAGGATTTCACGTTGCGCCACCGGGATGGTGATGCCGTGCGCCTTGAAGAGTTTCCAGATGGCGCGGTTGACGTTGGAACGCACGTTGTTGACGCCTTCCTGCGGATCGGAGATCCAGAAGCGCAGTTCCAGGTCGAAGCCGTAATCGTTGAAGCCCATCATGCGGGCCACCGGCGCCGGGTCGCGTAGGATGCGGGGCTGGCCTTCGGCAGCGGTCAACAGTGCGTTGAGCGCCACTTCCGGATCGTCCTTGTAGCTGACGCGCACCGGCAGTTTGAGTCGCACGCGGGGATCGGTATAGCTCCAATTGATGACCGGGTTGGTGATCAGGTGCTGGTTGGGGACCAGCGTTTCGACGCCGTCGCGGTCGCGGACCACGACGTAGCGCCCGCGCAGTTCCTGCACCCAGCCGAATCCTTCGGTGGTGGTGCCGGTGGTGCCGGTAAAGCTGATCACGTCACCAGGCTTGATGGAGCGGTCCATCAGCAGCACGAAGCCGCTGACGAAGTTGGCCGCGATGGCCTGCAGGCCGAAGCCCAGGCCGATGCCGATGGCGCCGGTCAGTACCGTGAGCGTGGTCAGGTCGAGACCGGCGGCGTTCAGGCCGAGCAGGATGGACAGGCCCACCAGGAAGGCCTGGCCGAACTTGGCGATGCCGATGCGCATGCTCAGCGCCAGCCCATGCATGGTCATCAGGCGCCGCTCGAACCAGCGCGCCAGCCAGACCGCGACCAGCACGAAAGTGCCCACCGTGAACAGCAGCTTGATCACATACCAGACGGTAATGTTGGTGTTGCCGGCCTTGATGCCCACGCTGTCGAGCGCCTGCACCAGCGGGTTGAACCAGCCCAGCACGTGCAGCGCCAGAATCGACCAGATCACCAGGGTGATGGTGTTGCCCCAGCCCTTGGTGCGGTTGCCCACCGACAGGCGCGCCAGGTACACGGCCACGCGAATGATCAGCATCAGGCCGGCCAGGGTGATGGCCAGGTCGACCAGCCGGCTGTCGGCTTCGATGGCATGCAGTACGCCGCCGAGCGCCGCGACCAGCACCAGGGCCGCCAGGTGCGGACTGGCGATCAGCACGGCTTCGGCCACGCGCGCCTGCAGGCCGGTGCCGGCCAAAGTCGCCTGGGCGCGCTGGGTGCCGCGCACCTGCCGGCCGAACCACCAGGCGAACGCGATGGCAAAGGCGATGGCGCCGAGTTGCAGCAACGAAGATGGAGTAAGCAGCGCCTCGAGCTGGCGGCTTACGTTGTGCAGCAGTTCCTGCATCGTTCCAAGAGGGCTCTTTGGGAGGTTAAGCGTTCAGGTCCGGGATCAACTCGCTTTCCAGCCGCGTGATCTGATCCTTGAGCAGCAGCTTGCGCTTCTTCAAGCGCCGCAACTGCACTTCGTTGACGTACAGGTCGAGCTGCAATCGATTGATCACGTCGTCCAGGTCGCGATGTTCAATGCGTAGATCCCGCAGCCGTTCCAGGCGCAGGAAAGTCTCGGTCTCGACTTTATTGTCCGATTCTTCACTCATCGCCAGCGTACTTTATCAAACCTGCTGGAGATTGCCCGATTCGACAGCCGGTTTCGGCAGGACGGTCCCGCCGCCGGTCATTGCCGGCTGTCGCCCAGGTCCTCGTTGGGTTCGCGCGCCGGCGGCTTGAGCGTGCGGCGGCTGTTCCGCCATTGCTCGAGATCGAGCACATTGGACGGCAAGGAGGTCGGCCGGACGTTTGACGGCGAGGAGGGCCGGGACGACGGCGCGGTATCATCGACCACGGTGGCTTCAGCCGGGATGATCCGCTGCCGCTCGGGCGGCGAGGCCCTGGGCGTCGATATGGGCGGCAGACTCTCGCGATTGCGGGGGGCGGAGGTGGCGGAGGCGTAGCCCACCGACTCGACGCGATGCCCCAGCAGCACCACGAAGCCCTGCTGCCGCTCGATGCTGGTGGCCGTGTAATCGAAGACATAAGTGCGGCGCAACGCCAGCCAGCCGCCGCCGGTGCGTGTCAGTGCGATGCGGGCGAAGGCGACGGTGCCGTCGAGAAATTGCAGGCTCAGCCGTTCACAGGCTTCGATGGCGGCGGCATTGGCACGCTCGCGCGCCGCCAGACTGTCTTGCCAGAACCAGGCAAGGGCGGCTGCGACGACCACGAACGCGAGAACACTCCAACTTAACATCATTGCGGCTTGATCATTGCGATTTAGAGGGACACTTCAGCTTGGGCGAAGAGGTAGCCGCTATCATACGGCTTCCCGGGAGCTCAGTACGCCGACCCATGCCAATTTCGGAATATTCGGATGTCCCCGCGCGGCGACCGTGCTGGGAGCGGATCGACGCGGTCCTGCTGGACATGGACGGCACATTGCTGGATCTGCGCTTCGACAATGATTTCTGGCTGCAGTGGGTCCCGGAGCGCTTTGCCGCGCGTCATGGGCTGACTGTCGATGAAGCGCGACAGGAGCTGGCGCCGCGCTTCGCCGCCCGGCAAGGCACGCTCGAATGGTACTGCACCGATTTCTGGAGCCGTGAACTCGGTCTCGACGTGGCCGGGCTGAAACGGGAAATGCGCGAACATGTGCGCTTTTTACCGCAGGCCGAGCAGTTCCTGGCGCAACTGGGGCGCTACCGCCACGAGCGGGGGCTGCGGACGCTGCTGCTGACCAATGCCCATCACGACAGCCTGGCCATCAAGGCGGCGCAGACCCGGTTGGGGCGTTATTTCGATGCCATGGTCAGTTCGCATCGCTATGGCGTGCCGAAGGAGACCGCCGAGTTCTGGGTCCGGGCGCAGGCCGAGCTGAAGTTCGACCCGCGGCGCAGCCTGTTCGTCGACGACAGCTTGAGCGTGCTGCGCAGTGCGCGGCAGCATGGCATCGCCCAGGTGTTCGCCATCTCCCAACCCGATTCCAGTCAGGCGCGGCGCCAGATCACCGAGTTCCCTTCGGTGCCCGATGTGATGGCGTTACTGACGCTGCAGGAATAATTTAAATTATTGATTTTCAATAGGAATTAGGCTTCGCTGTCCGAGGCTGAACCGGTCTGGGCCGGGGTATCGGTGGCGGACGTGGCGTCGCCGGTCTGCTTGCCGCGCCTCCGCCTACGACGGCGCTTCTTCGGGCCGTCGCCCATCGGCTCCGCGGCGCCGCTCTCCGCTCCGGCCGGCTGCGGATGGCTTGGAGGTGAAACTGTGGTGTCCGGTGACGCCGTCCGGTCGTGGCCGGTCGTGGCGTGACCTTCCGGTCGCGGTGGTCCGGAACGGGCCGGCCGGGCGTCGTGTGAGCGACGGCGTCCGCCTTCATGGCCACGCGGCCCGCGTCCTCCTCGACCCGGCCCGCCCTTGCCGCCGGGCCGGCCGCCACGTCCGTGGCCACCGTGCCGGGAACGGTGTTCCGGCATCGTGATGTCGGGCAGCAGTTCCAGCGGGACCGGCGCCACCGGCAGCTTGCGATCGATGTAGGACTCGATATCGGGAAGGGAGATCACATATTCCTCGCAGCCGAAGCTGATGGCATCGCCATCGGTGCCGGCGCGCGCGGTACGGCCGATCCGGTGGACATAGTCCTCCGGATCCTGCGGCAGATCGTAGTTGAAGACGTGGGTGACATCAGGGATGTGCAGCCCGCGCGAGGCCACGTCGGTGCCGATCAGCACCGACAGGGTGCCCTCGTGGAAGTCGCGCAGCATCCGTAGCCGTTTACGCTGCGGCACGTCGCCGGAAATGGCTTCGGCATTGACGCCATTGCTTTGCAGCAGCCGCTCGATGTCCTCGGCGGCACGGCGGGTGTTGACGAATACCATGCTGCGCCGCGGGTCCATCTGCTTGATCAGGCCGACCAGCAGCCGGGGCTTCTCGTCGTTGGACGGGTAATAGATCACCTGACGCACCCGGTCCACCGTCATCTTGTCCGGCTCGATGCGCACCAGCGTGGGATCGTTCATGTGCTCATAGGCCAGTTCCAGTACGCGCTGCGACAATGTGGCCGAAAACAGCAGGTTGAGCCGCTGGTCGGGCGCCGGCAGGCGGCGCAGGATGTAGCGGATGTCGCTGATGAAGCCCAGGTCGAACATCCGGTCGGCCTCGTCCAGCACCAGCACCTGCACCGAGCGCAGGTCGATGACATGCTGCTTCATGAAATCGATGATGCGGCCGGGCGTGCCCATCAGGATGTCCACGCCCTGTTCGAGGTGATGCTTCTGTTTCTCGTAGTCCACGCCGCCGAAGGCCAGGCCCAGCCGCAGGCCGGTATGCGCACCGAGCGCCTCGGCGTCGCGATGAATCTGCACCGCCAGCTCCCGGGTGGGGGCGATGACCAGGGCGCGCGGGGCGTTGATATTCCGTGACGCCGGTACCGGTTCGCGGATCAGCCGCGCGTACAGTGCCACCAGGAAGGCCGCGGTCTTGCCGGTGCCGGTTTGCGCCTGTCCGGCGACGTCCATGCCGGCCAGCGCCTGCGGCAGGGTCTGGGCCTGAATCGGGGTACAGCGTTCGAAGGACGCGTCCGCCAGTCCTTTTTGCAGCGTTTCCGGCAGGTGCAGGCTGGAAAACGACAGCTCGGTCAAGTGTGAATCGGCCATTAGGTGCCCAATAGTGGTTTCAAGGGATCGTGGGTGGGAGGGGGTGAACCCTGGGTGGGTAGGTGCCCGGCCATGAGACCGGCCGGGGCATCCGTTGCGTCAGGCTTGCAAATTGAAATCGGTGCGGTTTAAATAAGGACCAACGCAGCGGACTCATCCGCGCCCGCCCCGACCGGAATACCGGCACCAAGCCAAGCTCCTCGTGAATTAAGGCCCCTGAAGGGGTCGATTCGCCAAATACGTCGCTGACATCAAGCACGAGCACTGCGCAGTTACAAAATTTCTCTTTGGAGGCTTAACCGCCGTCATTGTGCCCGACCGAGCACGTTCAAGCCACTAATGCTCGGCATCCCGCCCGATTCCATCGAATGATTCGCCCGCCAATTCCATTGTCCGTCCATAACCCCCACACAACACATTCCTATCAAGGCCAACGCATGTATCAGGAGAGTTTCTGGTGAGCAGCGACACGATAGTGCACGTCACTGACGCAAGCTTCGAAGAGGCTGTGGTCAAGGCCGGTACGCCGGTTCTGTTGGATTTCTGGGCGGAATGGTGCGGCCCCTGCAAAATGATCGCGCCCATGCTCAATGAGATCGCCACTGAGTACCAGGGCCGGGTAACCGTCGCCAAGCTCAACATCGACGACAATCCCAAGACCCCGCAGCGCTTCAATGTGCGCGGCATCCCCACCCTGATCCTGTTCAAGAACGGCCAGGTCGAAGGCCAGAAGGTCGGGGCGTTGCGCAAGGCGGACCTGGCGGCATTCCTGGACAGCAAGCTGCCCAAGACCGATGAAGCGGCGGCTCAGGGCGGTACACCGTGAGAGGCTATCTCGGCAATCAGGCCCGCAATCGCCCGGGCAACAAGGGTGGTGGCGGCCGCAACAACCGCGGCAACAACGATGGCAATCGCGAGCGTGGCAATCATCGCCAGCAGCAACACCAGCACCAGCATGACGACCTGCCGGTGGACGATTTCGATGCCGACGACGTAGGCATTATTTCGCCGTCCGAACTGGCCGCGTCGCGTCAGTCGATGAATCTGACGCAGCTGAAGCTGAAACCGGTGCCCGCCCTGGTGGAGCAGGCGCAGAAAATGGGGCTGGAGAACCTGGCCCGTTCGCGCAAACAGGACATCATTTTCTCCATCCTCAAGGCGCATGCCCGCGGCGGCGAGGACATCTACGGCGACGGTGTGCTGGAGATCCTGCAGGACGGCTTCGGCTTCCTGCGCTCCGCCGACAGCTCCTACCTGGCCGGCCCCGACGACATCTACGTCAGCCCCAGCCAGATCCGTCGCTTCAATCTGCGCACCGGCGACACCATCTCCGGACTGATCCGTCCGCCCAAGGACGGCGAACGCTATTTCGCGCTGCTCAAGGTCGGCGAAATCAATTTCGATTCGCCCGAAGGCGCCAAGCACAAGGTGCTGTTCGAGAACCTGACCCCGCTGCATCCGACCAAGCGCTTCAAGCTGGAGCGCGGCAACGGTTCGAGCGAGGACCTGACGGCGCGCATCATCGACCTGGTGGCGCCGATCGGCAAAGGCCAGCGCGGCCTGATCATTTCGCCGCCCAAGGCCGGTAAAACGATGTTGCTGCAGAACATCGCCAGCTCCATCACCTCCAATCATCCCGAAGTCTATTTGATCGTGCTGCTCATCGATGAGCGTCCCGAGGAAGTGACCGAGATGACGCGCACCGTGCGTGGCGAAGTGGTGTCGTCGACCTTCGACGAGCCCGCCACCCGCCACGTGCAGGTCGCCGAGATGGTGATCGAGAAGGCCAAGCGCCTGGTCGAGCACAAGCGCGACGTGGTGATCCTCCTGGATTCCATCACCCGCCTGGCTCGTGCCTACAACACCGTCGTGCCGAGTTCCGGCAAGGTGCTTACCGGCGGCGTGGACGCCAACGCCCTGCAGCGTCCCAAGCGCTTCTTCGGCGCGGCGCGCAACATCGAGGAAGGCGGCTCGCTGACCATTCTCGCCACCGCGCTGATCGATACCGGTTCGCGCATGGACGACGTGATCTACGAAGAGTTCAAGGGCACCGGCAACTCGGAAATTCACCTGGATCGGCGTGTTTCGGAGAAGCGCGTGTTCCCGGCGGTGAACATCAATCGTTCCGGTACCCGTCGCGAAGAATTGATCACTTCGCCGGATGAGCTGCAGAAGATCTGGATTCTGCGCAAGCTGCTGCATCCGATGGACGAACTGGCCGCGATCGAGTTCCTGATCGACAAGATGAAGGACACGAAGACCAATTCGGAGTTCTTCGATGCGATGAAGCGATAACAGGCGCTGGCGCCGCGCTGATCGCGCGGCGCCAGGTCTCGAGCGAGCAGTGGTTTTGTCAGCGCCGGCCGAGGCGATAGAGCAGCACGGCCAGGCGCTGGGTCTGAATCTGGAAGTTGCGCAGGTCGGCGAATTCCTTGGGCGTGTGATTGCCGCCGCCCAGCAGGCCAAGGCCGTCGAGCGCCATGTCCACATGGCTGGCGGCGAATGAAATGTCCGCAGCTCCCGCGCGGCGCGGATTCACCGCGGTGACGGGGCCGAAGCCCAGGTCGCGGCTCACCCCATCATAGATTTCCAACAGGCGTTGATTACCCGCGGTGGGCGCCATCGGCGGATAGCCTTCGTCGAAGGTGATTTTGGCCTCGGTCTGCGGCAGGTGCGCCGCCACGATCTTGCGCATGCGCTCCTGGGTGCGGTCGATCTGTTCCTGGGTCAGGGCGCGCAGGTCGCCCGCGGCCACCGCGACCGGCGCGACGATGTTGGACTTGCCGGAGACTGTGGCTTGCGGCGGTTCGGGCGTGAATTCCAGCTGGGCGCTGCCGGCTGCCAGGCCGGGATTGAAGGTCAGATATTCTTCGCCGTGCAGTTCAGTGTAGAAGCCATTGAGGATGCGAGACAGCTCGTAGACCGCGCCTGCGCCGACCGAGTCGGTGAAAATCTGCGATGAGTGCGCTGTTTTCCCTGTCACCTTCAGCGTCCAGCCGCCGGCGCTGCGGCGCGCGGTGACGGCGGTAGTGGGATCGTCAGCGGCGTTCTCCAGGCCGATGGCGATGTCGGCTGTCTTCGCGGCCTCGATCAAGGTGGCGCGCGCCAGGCTTAGCGGGGTGCCTGAATCTTCCTCGTCACCGTGCAGCACCACGGTGAGGGTCAGATCGTCCAGCGCGTTGACCTGTTTCAAGGCGGCCAGCGCCGTCAGGGCCACGATGATGCCGCCCTTCATGTCGGCGGTGCCGGGGCCGTGCAGGGTGTTGGCGTCGGTCCGTTGCGCTTTTTGAAATGGACTGCCGGGTTCGAACACCGTGTCGAGATGGCCGATCAACAGGACGTGGTTCCCTTTCGCCTGCCCTTTGCCCTTGCCCTGGCGTTCGGCCACCAGGTGGCCGGCGCGTCCGAAGGCCGCCCCGTCCACCCAGCGGGTCTTGAAGCCCAGCGCCTCGAATTCCGGTGCCAGCAACGCGCCCACTTTGCGTACTCCCGTCAGGTTCATGGTGCCGCTGTTGATGTTCACGGCCTTTTCCAGCAGAGCGATGGCCGGTTCCTGATGGGCTTTCACGTAGGCCACCATGGCTTTTTCCTGACGGTCCGCCGGTTTGCCGAGCGCAACGGCGGCGCAGAGCGTGGTGCCGAGCAGCGCATAGATCGTTGCCCGCAGCAGTGTCGTGGCGGGAGCTGTCGCGGCGCGGGTAAACAGCGTGACGCGTGGCTTGGAGCGAGTCATGGGCGTGAACGTTCCTGTTTTTCTGCTAGTGTCCTCATGATACGCGACGCCGCTGCTGCGCGGACGTCTGGGGCCAACCCACTGTCGCGATTATAAATTTCGATATTAATTAAATAATAAAATACAAATATCGCAAATTTACCGGAGATTTGTCGGCAAGTGTCGCATTAAATATCGAAATAATGTTTGACAGGCCTGGCGGGTTTTGTTTTGATCGCCGGCGTTTTTCGGGGGAAATCCTGTCCGTCGCGGCGAGCCGAGTTGCGGCCGGTCAGGGGAGTGTTTGCATGAAATCATCGAGAACTGTGCTCAGCCTCGCTGCGGGGCTGGTGAGCATCGTCGGCCTGCTATGTGCGGCCCTGCCGTCGGCTGATGCCGCGGCTGCCGTTTCAGCCGAGGCGGCGCGAGAACAGGTTCAGATGCGGTCCAAGTCCAGCGGCCGCTCGTACACCATTACCTTTCATTCCAGTCGTGGCGCAACGACTGGTTCCATTCGGCGGGTGATCTACGCTCTGGACGAGGCCAGTGCCGTGCCCGCGGCTCTCGCTGTGGTGGCCGAGGCGCAGGTGCCGACCTTGCTGGTCGCCATCCAGGCTGCGGCGCCGGTGCCATTCGCCCAGTACGATCTTACCCCCACGTCGCGCCGAACCGAGCCGAGTGTCCCAGGCGGCGCGGAAGATTTTCTGCGTTTCGTCATTGACGAATTGCAACCGGTCGTGGCGCGGCGAACGCGCGCGCATGCCGACCGCGTCGTGGTGGGAGCGGAGCGGGCGGGATTGTGGGCGTTATATGGACTGATCAACCAACCGGACAGTTTCGACGGCTACGTGGTGCTCGATCCGGCGCTGGATTGGGATCAGGGGCTGATTCTGAATCCCAACTTGACGGGCCGGCTTGGGCCCAAGCTCGAAACGCTGCACAGGGCGGCGCGCGTCGTGCTCGTATCCCAGTCGCAGCCTTCCGAGGCGTTCGACAAAATGTTCGCGACGCTCGATAAGGCGGCGGGCGTTACGGCGCAGATCGAGCCCCAGGGTGTGGCCAAGAGCGGCGTCGGGCTGCTTGCAGATGCCATCGAACGCGCGTTCATGCTCGAGTCACGAGCCAAGCCCGCGGCTGCACGATCGGTCATTCGGCAGGCGGGCGGTATCGCCATTCCCAGTGCGCGGGAATACTTGCAGCTGACGCCGCAACAGCGCTATGACCTGCGAATCAAGGTGCGCGCGTTGCCCCGAGACCAGCATGACGCCTGGAACGAACAGTTCAAGTACAACCTGGATGCCGGCCTGTGGTTCGACGCGCATCGTGCCTTGCATGATGAGCGGGTGCGCATGGACAAGGAGCATGGCACCGCCCCGGTGGACGAGGCTCCGGCCAAGGCCGCGGGCCACGTCGTGGCGGGTACCCAGGTTCGCGTCATGCGCTCGCAGACCGGCCGGGCTTATCGCATGTATGTGTGGGAGCCGTCGCAGCCCGCGCCGGCCGCCGGCCGCCCCGTCGTTTATGTGCTGGATGGCGAGACCACCTTCATGCTGGTGCGCGACAGCGCGCGCAGCCTGGCCGAGGCGTACCCGGGGACCGACGCTCCGGTGGTCGTGGCGCTTGGCTATGACACGGCCGCGCCGTATTCACCCGAGGGTCTGAAGACTACCAATGTCGAGCGTACCTACGACTACACCCCGGCGGTGGCGGCGGACCGGCTGGGAGAGTCCTTCGACGCCCGGCCGTGGCCGCCCACTGGCGGCGCCGACGATTTCCTGCGTTTCATCGAGAACGAACTCAAGCCGGCCATCGAAGCCGATTTTCCCATCGATCGCCGCCGGCAGACGTTGATGGGACATTCGTTCGGCGGCTTGTTCACGCTGAATACCTTCTTCACCTGCCCGGACTGCTTTTCCACCTACGTGGCTTCCAGTCCGTCGGTCTGGTACGGCAGCCGCTATGTGGAGCAACTGCAGCGACAGTTCGTTGCCGCCCGCACCGCGAGCCTGGCCGGCAAGCGGTTGCTGATCACCGTGGGATCGTTGGAACAGTCGCGAGCCCCGCAGCGTGGTGAGCATGCGCGGGCGGAATGGCTGGCGCAGAGCCGCATGGTGGATGGCAACCGTGAGTTGATATCGAGCCTGGGCGCGCTGCGCAAGCTGGGGCTGGATCTGCAATTTCGTCTATTCGACGGTGAGTCGCATCTGAGCGTCAAGCCGGTGGCGGCGAACTATGGTGTGCGCTTTGCGATGCTGTCGCGCGCGCAGGCTGTTGCCGCGGCCGATAAGGGCAAGGCTCCCGCCGGTCAGCAACGGGGCGCGAGTTACCCGCCGTATGAACTGCCATTGAGTGAACAGTGGAGCGAGACAACGGCGCAGGGGGCCAGTCAGGTGACTGCGTTGCTGCCGGCGTTCCCCGCCAGCGCCAAGCCGCCGGCCAACGGTTATCCCGTGGTCTATTTCCTTGGGGCGCAGCGTTCCCTGGGGGTGGTCGCCGATGTTCTGCGGCGCCTCGAAGGCGGTGGCATGATCGAGCCGGTCATTGCCGTGGGGCTCGACGATCCGACATTGCTCGACACGATCCACCAGCGCGTGGCCTCACGTTTACAGCAACGCTATCCGTTGGATGGGGCGCGTCGCCTGTTATTGGGATACGGTCGTGATGCCGCGACGGTCCTGGTCAGTCTGCAGTCGACGCCTGATTCATTCGATGCCTACGCGGTGTTGAGTCCCGCAGCAACGGTGCTGCGGCAGGTCGATGGGTTTTCGGTCCGGTCGGGCGCCGCGCGCGGCAAGCGCTTGTTCCTTGCGGCCGGCGATGCCGCGGGCAATGATTTTCCCAGTGCGCTACAAGGCGGTGAACTGCAAGGCAAGGATGATGCGCGCATCGTGAATGCGCTGCGGAAACTCAGTGACCGATTGCACGCCGACACCGCGTCGGGTCTCGAAACTCAATTGCGTATTCTGAGTGCCGAGGACAATACCTTCAGCACCATGGCGCTTGCCGAGGCGCTGCTATTCGAGCTGGACACGTCCAAGACTTCCGGGGGTAATCGCGAATGATGCGTCGTGGTTTGCTGGTCTCGGCCGCCTGCCTGGCGTGCTTCTGTTCCGTTCTGGGTAATGCTGCGCCGGCGGCCGACGCGTCCGCCAAAGGGGTGGCCAGTCCCACGACGGGTCCTGTGGGCAGTCCGGCGATCATCCCGAATGCCGAGCAGGTCGACCTGCGCTCCAAGGAGGGCCGCGACTACCGCATCTTCATCGCCAAGCCCACGGGTGCGCCGCCGCCGGCCGGGTTCCCGGTGCTCTACATGCTGGACGGCAATTCGGTGTTCGGTACCGCCGTGGATGCTTCGCGTCTGCAGGCGAGAGCACTGGGGCCGGTGGTGATCGTGGCGGTGGGCTATCCCGTCGACACGCCATTCGACGGCGATCGGCGCTACTACGACCTGACGCCCAAGACCGATACCTCGAGCTTCCGTCAGCGCCTGGGGCGCGAGGTGGCCACCGGCGGCCGCGACGAATTCCTCGACTTCCTGGTCGACCGGGTGCGCCCGCTGGTGGAAGGGCGTTACAAGATCGATGTGAAGCGGCAGGCGCTGTTCGGCCATTCGCTCGGCGGCCAGTTCGTCCTGCACGTCATGCTCAGCCGTCCCGCGTTGTTCCAGAGCTATGTGGCCGGCAGCCCATCGATCTGGTGGAACAACCGCTCGCTGCTGCAGGAGCTGCCGGGCTTCGCGGCCATGCCGGCCGAAACGCGCGGTGATCTTGCGTTGAAGATCATCGTCGGTGCCGACGAACTGGGGCACATCGTGCTCGATGCGCGCAACCTGGTGACCAGCCTGCCGCCGATGCGCGCCTACTATCAGGAAATCGATGACCAGTCGCATGTTTCCATGCTGCCGGCGGCCATCAACAGCGCGCTGCAATTCGTGCTCAAGTCATCGCATCCGTAACGGGGGATTCATGAAACGACTCTGGTTCGTCATTGCTGCCGCGGGACTCGCTGTCAACGCGGTGTCGGCCGATATCTCAGCTTCCGCGCAGCGTGGCCCGGTGGGAGCGCCGGTGCCCGAGGCATGGGACTACGTGCGCCTGACTCCGGAACAGCGTTATCAACTACGCATGCGTGCCCGCGCTTTACCTGAAGCCGAGCGCCGCGAGCACAACAAAGCGCTGAAAGCGGAGATCGACAAGCTGCCGGACTGGCTCCATGCGGCGCTGCATGACGAGCGCACGGCGCTGGATTGCCAGCGCGGCACGGTCGCTCCGATTCCCAAGCCACCGAAGCTGGATGCCTGGGCCTACGTCAAACGCCTGCCCACCGATCGCTATGAGTTTCGGCTGCGGGCGCGTGCGTTGAGCGGCCAGGAGCGCAAGGACTATGACGCTCACCTGGCGAGCGAGTTGGCCAAGTTGCCCGCCTGGCTGCAAACGGCGTTGCGGGAAGAAGCCGGGCGCCTGGACCAGCGCTATGGGCTGACGCAATGCCCCGGCCGCTGAGTGCTTTAATTTCGAATTTAAATTATCAATTCGAATGTTCGAAAATATTCATAGGCATTCATTTGTTTTCGATATGACAGAAAATTGGGAATTTTCCTGAATATTACCGTTCGCGGTGAAGCGTGCGTGATGCGTCGCAGCAGCCGGATTTAATAAAATATCGAAATTTATAATTGACACCCCGGAGCCGATTTGTTGTCATCGTGGCGTGTCGCCGACACAACGATAAGTTTCGGGGGAAATGAATCATGACTAGCGCGCGAACCGTCCGAGCCTGTGCCGGCGGCATGACGTTATTGGCCTGCGCCGTATCCGGTGTGTTGCAGGCGCAGGAAAGCAGCGATGCGGCGACGACGCCATTGGAGACGGTGACCGTCACCGGCACCAACATCCGTGGTGCGGCTCCGGTGGGCAATACTGTGTTGAACGTCGATGTCGAGGACATCAAGGTCAGCGGCAAACCGACGCTGGCCGATTTCCTGCGTGAGCTGCCGGCCAATTTTGCCGGCGGTGTCGCCACCTCCGACAACGTGCAGGGCTCGCAGGACAGCAGTTCGGCCGGCTCGAATCTGACTGGCGGCCAGGGTGCGAACCTGCGTGGCTTGGGTGCGCTATCGACACTGGTGCTGGTGAATGGTCGGCGCGTGGCCGCCGCCGGCCAGTTCGGCGATTTCGTCGACCTGTCCAATATTCCATTGGCAGCGATCGATCATATGGAGGTGCTGCTCGACGGTGCCTCGGCGGTCTACGGCTCGGATGCGGTGGGCGGTGTGGTCAACGTCATCCTCAAGCGCCGCGGTGACGGCGCCACGACGACCGCACGGGTCGGCACCACGACACAAGGGGGCGGCACCCAGACCCAGTTTGGCCAGACCTGGGGCACTTCGTGGGACAGCGGCGGCCTGCTGCTCGGCTATGAGTTCAACCGGCAGGAACGTATCAACTCCTCCGATCGCGATATCTACAACGGCGGCGATTTCAGCAATCGCGGCGGTGTCGATTGGCAGCGGGCCAACAATCGGGCCTCGAGCGCCGCCAATCTGTTTGCGGGCGGCGCGGCGGGCAATGGCAATGTGATTTACACGGTGCCGGGCGGCTCGGGTATAGGCCTGACGCAAACGTCCCTGATTCCGGTCACCGATGGTGTGGGCGCCACCTACAATTCGTGGAACAACATCGACATTCTGCCGCAGATGCAGCGCAACAGCCTGTTCGCCTCCTTCGAGCAGGAGGTGGGCGGTGTTTCGCTGTTCGGCGATGCGCGTTACACCAATCGCAAGGGCAGCTACAACCAGGGCTACCAAGCCATCTACGGCAGTCTGCCCAACACCAATCCTTACTATATCCCCGGTGTGGCGAACAATTTCGGCGTCCTCGTCGACGATCGCGGCCTGCGGCGCGACGTGGAGGTGGACAGCTATGCCGCCAACATCGGCGCGGGCTTCGATTTCGCAGGCGATTGGCGCGGCGAGCTGGTGCTGTCCGGCAGTGTCGAGGACCAAAGCCGCCGGTCGCAGGCCCTGCGCCAGAACAACATTTATGATTTCGTTGCCAGCGGCGCCGGCGTGGCAGCGGCACCATCCGCGCTGAGCTGTTCCTTCATGGGCCTGAATCCCACCAGCGTCGGCGCGTTGCCGGGCGGCGGCACGCCGGCCCAGCGCTATTGCGCGGCGCTCGACTATGATGCCTTCAATCCGTACACCACCGACCCGCTGTCGGACCAGGTGTTGAACCAGCTGATCGGTTACGAAAACGTCAATTTCAAGTCCTGGTTGACGCAGGCCAGCTTCAAGGTCGATGGCACCGTGGCGCAACTGCCCGGCGGCGCCTTGAAACTTGCGACCGGCGTGGACTATCGCAAGGAACACATGAGCGGCGCGCTGGATTTCAACTGGCGCTCCATTGCCGATACTCATGTACCGTATGGAGCCACTGAACGTGAAGTTTCGGCGCTGTTCGCCGAAGCAGCCGTGCCCATCGTCGGAGCGCAGAACGCACTGCCGTGGCTGCGCGCATTGGATCTGTCCGCGGCGCTTCGCTATGAAAGCTACAGTGGCCTGGGCAGCTACAGCACCACCAATCCGAAGCTGGGCTTCCGCCTCAAGCCGGTCGACAGCTTGACGCTGCGCGGCAGTTGGGGCACCTCGTTCCATGCGCCACCGATGCGTTTCATGTACACCGGCGCCCAGCCGGTTGCCGGCGGCAACGCGGCGTTCCTGCGTTCCAACTTCTACACCGCGCCTTGCAATACCACCCTGATTCCGCTGAACGGCGTGGTGGGAACACCGGGAGGCGCGGGCAACTGCTCGTTCACGACCATCGTGGTCAGCGGCGGCGCCGGGACCGATCTGAAGCCTGAGGAAGCGGAAACCTGGTCGTTCGGCTTCGATTTCCAGCCGGAGTTCGTCGACGGGCTGAAGCTCGGCGCGAGCTATTTCAATCTCAAGATCGACGACCGGCTGGTGCGCATCCAGGGCGGTACGCTGCCGAACATTCTGTCGCAGTTGTTCGCCACCGGCGGCAGCCCCTACAGTGCCAATCTGGCACTGAATCCCTCGGCGGCGGCCGTGGCGGCGTTGATGAACGATCCGCGCTACATCGGGCAATCCGACATGGGACCGACGCAGGGGCCCGACGATGTCGCCATGCTCATCTATGCCACGCAGAGCAATCTCGCCACGCTGCGCATGGATGGCATCGATTTCTACGCCAACTACGCTTTCGATGCCGGGCGCGCCGGCTCGTTCGAGCTGTTCCTGCGCGGTACCTCGCTACTGTCCTACGAAATCAAGGGTTCGCCGACCTCGGAATACGAAAACCAGCTCGGCAGGTACAGCTCGGTGGGCAATCCAGTGAAGCTGCGTTCGCAGCAGGGAGTGAGCTGGCAGGCCGGCGATCTGAACACGCGCCTGACCATCAACTACGTCGATGGCTACGAGTGCGCCTCCGGCTGCTTCGTGCCGGGGCTCACTGGTGCGCCGATGCTGGCCACCAAGCCGCTCAAGATCGGCTCATGGACCACGGTGGACTTGAACCTGGACTATGACCTGAGCCGCTTCGGCGGCTGGCTCGATGGCATGCAGGTCGGCTTGTCGGTCACCAACGTCACGGACCAGGATCCGCCGTTCATCGATGGCGGCACCGCCGTCAACGATTCGCTGCCCGATCCGTATGACGTGGCCAATGCCACGGTGATCGGACGCACGGTCGCGTTGACACTGCACAAGCGTTGGTAACCTCACGGCAGGCACATCGATGCAGCAACTGTTCCGTTTGATTGCCGCTGCCTGGCTCGTTCTCATCGCTGGCGCCGCGTTCAGCGCGCCGGCGGTGAGCCTGCCGAACTCGGAACAGTGGGATCTGCGTGCCAGTGGCAGCGGGCGCGAATACCGGGTATTCGTGGCCTGGCCGGTGCGGCCAGCTCCGCCGTCGGGCTATCGCGTGCTCTATGTGATGGACGGCAACGCGATGTTCTTCACGGCGGTCGAGGCAGTGCGCGCCAGTGAACGGCGGCCCGATTCGAAGCCCGACGCTTTGACCGTGGTGGTCGGTGTCGGCTATCCCGCTGGAGTGAACGTCAATGTGGCTCGTACGCTCGATCTGACCTTCCCGGGCAACGAGCCTCGATTGCGCGCGCCGGGCGGAGGCGCGGATGCCTTCCTCGACTTCCTGCAAAAGGATGTGTCGGCCCGACTGGCCAAACGCTTCACCATCGATGCGCGGCATCAGAGTATTTTCGGTCACTCGTTCGGCGGCTTGTTCGTGCTGCACACCTTGGCGACACGCCCGTCCGCATTCCACACCTATATCGCCGCCAGTCCGTCGATCTGGTATGCCGGTGAGGCCATCAAGCAACAGCTCGCCGCGTTGGGCGGTAAGCGTGAAGGAGGGGCGATGGTTCGTGTTCTGTTGACGGCAGGCGAGTATGAGCAGGTGCTGAGTCCCGCTGCACGGCGCCGGCCCGATGCGGAGCGTGCCGACGCCGATCTCAAGTCGCGTGCCCAGGTCGACAATGGACGACAGGTGGCCGCAACCTTGAATACCTTTCCCGGCATCGAAGCTGAATTCGTCGAATTCCCCGGCGAGGATCACGGCTCGGTGATCCCTGCCGCGCTCGGCCGCGGCGTGCGCTTCATGCTCGGCGACTGAGATCGTCCACTCGTTCGACTCGATCAGCAACGGTGGCTCACCCCAGGGTCGCTGCCAGTCGTCCGACGGTTTGTAACGCGGCTTCAAAGCGGGTGTCGTCCGGGTGTCCGTAGTTGATGCGGACGAAGTGGGCGAAACGGCGATCCACGCTGAACAGGTGGCCGGGCGCCAGGCTGATCTGATGCGACAGCGACAGGCGTTGCAGCTTGAGCGCATCGATGCCGCGAGGCAGTTCCACCCACAGGAAGTACCCACCTGCCGGGCGCGTAACCCGTGTTCCCTTCGGGAAGTGCTTTACCACGCCGCGCAGCGTCTTTTCCTGTTGTGTCGCCAGCGTTTGCCGCAGCTTGCGCAGATGCCGGTCATAGCCGCCCTGATCCAGATATTCCGACAGCGCCTGTTGTGAAGGGATGGCCGCTGACAGCGTGGTCATCAGTTTGAGCCGTTCGACCTTCTGGGCGAAGCGTCCGGCGGCGGTCCAGCCGACCCGGTAACCGGGTGCCAGGCATTTGGAGAACGAGGAACAGTGCATGACCAGGCCCTTGCGGTCGAAGGCCTTGGCCGGGGGCGGGCGATGCTGGCCGAAATACAGCTCGGCATACACGTCGTCCTCGATCAAGGGAACCTCGTGTCTGGCCAGCAGTTCGACCAGCGCTCGTTTCTTCTCTTCCGGCATCAGGCTGCCCAGCGGATTCTGGAAGTTCGGCATCAGCCAGCAGGCCTTGACTTCGTGCCGCTCCAAGGTTGCCGCCAGGGCATTCAGGTCGATGCCGTCACGGCCATGCGTGGCCACCTCGGCGGCCTTGAGGTCGAGACGTTCCAACGCCTGCAGCGCCGCGTAGAAGGTGGGTGACTCGACCACCACCACGTCGCCGGGCCGTGTGATGGCGGCAAGGCAGAGATTGAGAGCTTCGAGCGCGCCGCTGGTCACTACGATTTCGTCAGTGTCGATGCTCAGGCCATCGAGCGCGTAGCGCAGGCCGATCTGGCGCCGCAGCCGTCCGTTCCCCGGCGGCAGGTCCTCGACGATGCGCCAGGGGTCGAGCCCACGCATGCCGTGCGCGAGATGACGGGCCAGCTTTTGCAGTGGAAACAACTTGGCGCTCGGAAACGCGGAGCCCAGCGGTACCACGTCCCGATCCTTGACCGAGCCCAGCACTTCGAACACCAGGTCCGAAATGGCCACCGTGCTGGAGCGCTTGTTGGGCCGCGATGCCGGCGGAATTTCCGGAACGGTTGCCGCCTGCGCGCTGACGTAATAACCGGAACGCGGCCTGGTATGGATCAGGCCGCGAGCTTCGAGCAGGTAGTAGGCCTCGAACACCGTGGACGGACTGATGTTGCGGCTGGTGCTGGCTTGGCGAACCGAGGGCAGCCGATCGCCCGGTCGCAGTGCCTGGGTTTGGATCAAACGTGCGATTTCTTCGGCGTAGCGCTGGTAGCGTTTCATGGGGCTGCCGGTCTGCTGAACGCTGCAAATTCTGCCGTGCCAGGCGCCCCGGGCGCAATGCCGCACCCTGCATCTGATATGGTTTTTCTGTACTGATCTGCGCCTGTCAGGCAGATCAGCCGGCGCTTATTCTGGGCACCCTAGCGGAGGTGGACATGAAGATTGCCAAGCCCTTGTTGCTCGCGACCACGCCGGTGGGAGTCGCCATCGGTGTCTACGAAGGTTATCGGCTGGCCGGCGGGCTGGTGTTCCTGATGGTGGCGCTGCTGCTCATGATCAGCGCGGCCATCGGCATGGTGGTGGCGACGGTACGTCGCGAGGAAGCCGCGGAGCAGGCGCGAGCCGCACTGCTACGCGCCGAACCGATCAATGGAGTCCGGCCATGAAAATCATGATCATAGGTTTGTTGTTGGCCATCGTGGCAAGCATGGGCCAGGCCTTGTTCGCCATGAGCGCGGGTCCCGGCAATTCCACCCGCATGGTGCGGGCACTGACGGTGCGGGTCGCGCTGTCGGTGGCGCTATTCGCCTTGCTGCTGCTGGGCTGGCATTTCGGCTGGATGGAGCCGCAAAGCGTCGGTCGCTGAGGCGTCGGCCGTGGCCCGGATGCCAGGGCGGGGCGCGCAGCGACGCCAGCCCAGGTACGCCGGTACGCCGAGCGCCGCGATGCCGAGATTGATCAGGCTGGTCTCGGGCAGCTCGATGAACGAGATCACCAGCAGGCCCAGTGCCGCCATGATGAATACCAGCGGCACCAGCGGATAGAGCGGCGTGCGAAACGGCCGCACGGCAGCGGGGCGCCGCGAGCGAAGCAGCATCAGCCCCGCGACCGCGAGGAGGTAGAACGGCCAGAGTCCAAGGACGAAGTGCGCAGCCAATTGCTCGAAGCTGCGCATCCAGACATAGCAGCAGGCCAGTACGCCGGAAATCGCGACGGCTACGTGCGGGGTCTCGAAGCGCGGATGGGGTGTACCGATGCTCTGGAAGAACAGGCCGTCGCGCGCCATTGCATAGAACACCCGCGGATCGACGATCGCGGTCGCCGAGATCGCGCCGAACGTCGACAGCATCACGCAGGCCGCGATGATCGCGGCTGCCGCGGGCCCGGTCGCTGCTGCCATGGCTTGCGCGGCTACCAGTTCAGAGCTGGCCACCGTCGCCAGGGGCAGTACATATAGATAAGCGGCATTCACCAGCAGGTACAGCAGCGTCACGGTCACCACGCTGATGATGAGTGCTCGCGGCAAGGTGCGGGCCGGGTCCCGGACCTCACCGAATACCGAGCACGAACCCGCCACTCCTTCATAAGAGAACAGCACCGCCAGGAAGGCGGCGGTCAAGGCGGGCAAGGCCGGCCAGTGCATGGCGGTTGGCTGTGTGAATGCGCCGCCGGTGCCATCGCTCATGACGAACACGATGCCGGCGATGGCCGCGAGCGCGAAGGATTTCGCCGCCGTGGCGGCGTTCTGGATGTTCACCGCCAGCCGCACCGAAAAGTAATTGGTCACGGTCACGAACAGGATGAGCGCCGTGGCCACGCCCCGCTGCCCGGACGAACTCAGCGGCACGAACTGTCCGCAGTACTGGGCGAAAATGATGGCGATGGCCGACCAGACCGAGGGATTGATCAGCAGGAAGGTCCAGCCGAACACGAAGGCCACCACCGGGCCGTAGGCTTCGCGCAGATACACGTACAAGCCGCCGGAGTGTGGGAACAGCGTGGCCAGTTCCGCCATGCACAGGCCCAGGCACAGCGTCACCAGGCCGCCGGCCACCCACAGCGCCATGATGACCCAGACCGAGTCCACCGCCTGGGCGATGCTGGCCGGCGTCTTGAAGATGCCGCTGCCGATGATGATGCCGATGATGACGGCGGTGGCGGACCAGAAGCCCAGGCGGCGGGGCAGGTCGACGGTTGGAGAGGCGGCGGACTGATCGTGCATGTCAGATGAATGTCATTTCGCTGGTGCCGCCCAGGTAAGTCGTCGTGCGGCGGACCCGCCGGGCTGTTTCATGGCTTGTTTCATCGGTCGGACTGACTCAGCGGACTGTAACGCCGGCGGCGCCGAAGTGGACATAGCGAGAATCTGACAGATCGGCGCCTGATGGGGCGGGGAAGGGGCGGCCGCACGAGTGCGTTTTTTGCATAACTGTGACGCGCCGCTGCGGTTAGGGTTTGCAACTGGTGCTGGAGAGTTTCCGGAGAATTCAGGATGATGGCTATGTCGCGAAAAATGTTCTCGAGCGTGGGATTGTCCTTGGCGGTTTGCGCCATGGGGCTGTCGGTACAGGCCGCCGAGCCGGCACGTCCGCGGTTGCGGGATCTCGGCGTGACCATAGGTGCATTCGATCCCGGGCCGCTCAATGCGATCACCGATGTCAAAGGGGTACGAGTCGGACACCGCACACTCATCGAAGGTGACCGGGTGCAGACCGGTGTGACTGCCATCGTGCCGCATGAGGGCAACCTGTTCCAGGACAAGGTGCCTGCGGCCGTGGTGGTCGGCAACGGCTTCGGCAAGCTCATGGGCAGCACCCAGGTGCAGGAACTGGGTGAGATCGAAACGCCCATCCTGCTCACCAACACTTTGGCGGTGGCACAGGTGGCGGAAGGCGTGGTGCGCTGGACCATGGCGCAGCCGGGCAATGAACAGGTACGTTCGATCAATGCCGTGGTGGGGGAGACCAACGACGGACGTCTGAACGACATTCGTGCCCGCAGCGTGACTTTTCAGCACGCCATCGAGGCGATGGAGCAGGCGCGCGGCGGTCCGGTGGAGGAGGGTGTGGTGGGCGCCGGCAGCGGCACCATCGCCTTTGGCCTGAAAGGCGGTATCGGCACCAGCTCACGCCTGCTGCCCAGGCAGTTTGGTGGCTACACCGTCGGCGTGCTGGTGCAGAGCAATTTTGGCGGCCTGCTCACCGTGGCGGGAGTGCCGCTGTGGAAAAAGCTGCACATGAACCCGTTCGCGCCCAAGCCGGTCAGCGCCGCCGGCTCGATCATGATGGTGGTGGCCACCGATGCGCCCTTGTCGGATCGCAACCTGGAACGCCTGGCCAAGCGGGCACTCGTCGGCCTGGGGCGCACGGGTGCCAGTTTCTCCAACGGCTCGGGGGACTACGTCATTGCGTTTTCCAACGCTGCCGAGGTCAGGCGCACGGCGGCGCGCCGAGCCACCGTCACCCGCTATGCCGAAGTGTCGAATGACTCGATGGATCCCTTGTTCCAGGCTGTCGCCGAGGCTACCGAGGAGGCCATCATCAACTCCATGCTGCGCGCACACGCGGTGAAGACCGCCATCGGACAGGTCGAGGCGCTGGACCCGGAGCTGGTGCGCGAGGCGCTGCCGTTTGCCACGGGCAAGGCGGCACGAGATGCCGAATGATGGTGCGCCCGTTCGTGTCGATGCGAAACAGACGCTGATCAGTTATCGAGACGCAGGCCGGTTGCGATTGGAGTTCTGGCGGCGTTGGCGGCAGGAATGATGCCGCCTGCCACACCAACGGTCATTGCCCAGAGTACGCCAATAGCCACAAGTTCCCATGAAACGGCCAGGGAGAAGTTCAGTCCGACGAATGTCACGGGATTGCCGTTGAAGATCAGCCAAGGAATGAGGGCACCGATGATTGCTCCGGGTGCGGCGAGCATGATCGCTTCGGTGAGCACCGCCGTGGCGATTCCTGTCGAGCGGAATCCCAAAGCACGCAGGGTCGCAAAATCACGGCGTCTTGCTTCAATCATGGCGTACATGCTGTTGAGCGCGCCCATCATGGCGCCGGCCGCCATGATCGAGCCGATGAAATAACTGAGAAAATTGACCATCCCGCTCAGGCTGCGGGCTTCTCGTTCCCGAACCTCCGACTCTGGCTCCAGTTTTATTCCAAGGGCGGGAATATGCTTCATTGCCTCGGCCAGGGTCGAGAACGCGCTGGGCGATTCCAGTCGAATCGTCATCTGGTGATAGCCGGTCAAGTCGAACGCGGTCATGAGCGTCTGAGCATCGGTCAATAGCCAGCTTTCGGCCAGCCCGCCATTTGCGGCGAATGCTCCCACCACCTGCCATTGCGTGCCCTGGTAAGTGATCCGATCCCCGATGTTGAGCCCCCGGTACAACCCTCGGGCGTTTTCTCCGACCATGACTTCTCGCATCCCCGCTCGAAAAGCGCGGCCGTCGGTGACTCGGATCTCGGGATAGACCTGCTGAAATTCAGCCCCCATGCCGACGATGGTGAGGTTGCTCTTGGCCCCGTCGCTTGCCCTTCTGGCCTTGACCGACACCATGGCATCGGCGGAAGCCAGGGCATTGCCTTCGGCTGATTTCCTTATGCCAGGCAGCCCGGCAATCGTTCGTGCTTTTTCCCGCGTGAAGGCCACCATGCTGCCCTCCATGGCGGTCGCGATTGCGCGATCCCCCCGAACGTTCCTCACGGTCATGTCTCTGATGCCGGCCCCGATAGACAGCATGGAGACCAGGATACCGGCGGCACATCCCACGCTCACCGCCACCACGATGGCGGAGCCGGCACGATCCAGGACTCCCGCCATGGAAATTCGAATCAGCGCAAGCGTTTGCTTGATCCTTATGGATGTCATGCGCGTCGCGCCAAAGCCTGAATTACGCGCAATCTCAGTGCATACCTGGCGGGTAGAGCGGCGCAGACAATCCCGAGTGTCAATGCGCACAGCAGGCCGGCCGCGACTGTTGTCGGGGGCATTGCTACCAGCAAGGGCATTTTAAGTAATTCAGTGTTCTCCCGGGCGAAGGGTAGTAAGCGCCAGGCGATCACGAGGCCCATGGCCGCTGCGGCCAGGCATATGGCTATCACCTCAACGGCGACCAGCGAGACGACCGTCCTGTTGGAAAACCCGATGGCCTTCAATACGCCGATCTCGGTAGTCCGTTGCCGAATGGAGTTCATCAACATCGTGCCCGTGGAGATCAGCAGGGCGAGAAATACGGTTGCGGTGACGGCTCTGGCGACTGAATCCAGATCCCCCAGGGATTGCAGCCGGGCCTGGCCGCTTTCCCGCTCGGAAAAAGATTCGGTTTCGTGTGGTGAATTTGCGAACTGGGCATCTATGGCGTCGATAACATCAGGCGCATCCGCGGCATCGGCGATTTTCAGCACGAACCGAGCAACACCGCTCGATTGCCGGTCGGCTCGCGCCTGGTCGAAATATTCATTGTTCATGATGATCAGATTGGCGGCATCCGGCTCATCCGGGTACTCGTAGATTCCTACGACATCGAAGATCCAGGTGACGGAGCCGTTTTTCCGGGGCACTTCCGTATTCAATGGAATCCGATCGCCTGGCTTCCAGCCATACTTTCTTGCCAGTTCAGCGCCAATGATCGCTCCGGTTCTGGTTTTCTCCAGGGCAATGACCTGCTCTCGACGCACGCTGCAGTATGTATTGATGGCGAAGTAGCGCGTTGGATCGGTGGCTACCGCCACGACGAACTGGGACGGGTGCTGATAACTCCCTGCCAGATAGTTTTGCGGGTTGGTGATCAACACGCCAGGGATGGCCTCTATCTGGCGGGTGTAGTTCGAGGGCAGCGGATCTCCGCGGACTTTGGCGGTGACATAGAGCACATCGGCGCGTTGGGCCGCCATGGCTTGTTGCAGCGCCACATTCATGCCGTTGAGCGCCCCGAAAAGAACGAATGCAATCGTGATTTGCAGCAGCAGTAATGCGGTACGAAGTGGCTGGCGTCCGATGCCGGACCAGATCAGTGGTATGAACTTCATGATCTGCTACTGCGTTCGATCAGGCGCGGCTCAATAAAGCGCCTGCAGGAACAGGTGGAACAACTGCGATTGCGAGCTGATTTCCAGCTTGGAGTACACGTTGCGCTTGTGATTGATGACCGTGCCTTCGGATATGTCGAGCAGGTGTGCGATGGACTTGGACGAGTGGCCCTTGATGGCCAGATCGACGATGTCCACTTCACGGGCGGTGAGTATGCCGCCGGCCAGGCCGGCGATGACACTGCGGACGCCGTGGCCAAGCGGAGTGCGGGTGTTGCTGTGCACCGAAGCGCTCATGCCACGCCAGCTCCAATGCTTCTGGACGCAGCTGCGGACGAAGGGCTCGATGGCACGCAACCGCTCCAAATCCTGGAGCAGGTAACCCCCATGCGGGGGCTCCCGCTCCAGGAACACGTGCACGGTTCGGCCCGGCGCGATGCTCACGATGAAGCGTGCCTCCTCGACTACACCGACGGTCTGGTAGTACATGCGAAAGAACTCCGATTCGGAGAAGCCCTCCGGAGCCACTTCATGCATGCAATAAAAGCCATGCCGGCCGTTAGTGCCCGCGATGTAGAAGGGGTCGAGCTGATACAGGCCGTTGACGTACGGCTTCATCTGCCGGCGCAGCTTGTCGGCGTCGAGATTGGTCTCGATCAGTTCGGCGGCGCAGTTCTCCTCGTAGTGATAAACGATGTAGTTGTCGAAAGGCACGACGCTGAGCAGGGCGTCGCGCAGCGCGCCCAGGAAGTCCGCCTGGTCCACGTGCAATACGACGTTACCGGCCAGGGTTGAAAAGCCAGCCAGGGTGAACTCCGTGGGGTGGGGCGCAGCGTCAGGGTCCAGGACCTGACGGGGATGCCCCGATTCGTCTGGCGGTTCCGACCGCGTGCCACGCTTCAGGGACGGGTTGGAGGTGAGGTTCGACATGGTCTGGTTTCGCCCGGGGGGTTCCAGCGGATTCTAGTCCAATTCCATCCTAGCAACTTCGTGCTATTCCAATGGCTTGGGATAGTGGAGGATGGTAGAAAATTATCGGTTTGGCTGCGGGTGGTTCGATGAGGATGAGTCTGAGGTTGGCCTGGGGCGCGATGGCCCTGACTCTGGCGACCGGTGCGGTCGTTGCCGCAGCGCCTGGTGAAGCGGCGTCGGATCGAGCGGTATTCGAGCGTTACATGATGTTCGACCAGTTGGTCGATCGTTGTTCGGTGCCGACCCGCTGGCTGAGCGATGGCTCCAGTCTGTGGTATGCCGATCGTGCCAGGTATCCGACGCAACTGTATAGATTCGATCCGGCCACCGGCCGCACCGAAGCCCTGCTCGACCTGGAGCGGGTGCGTCGTGCCATTGCGGCCGAGCTCGGTGCCGAACCGCCGTCCGGCGGCGTGCCCTTCGATGTCAATACGCTGGTAATGGGGCGGGGCAGCGCCGAGTTTGTCGCCGCGGGCACCCAACTGCGCCTGAATCTCGCCGACTACTCGATCAGCCGGGTTGCGCCGCCGGAGGCTGCCGAACGGGCGTTCGGCACTTCCGTTGAGGACCGATTCACGCCACGCAGCTTCCGGCGCCCGGCATTCCTGGTCGGTGAGATCGAAGAGAGTGAAGTGCTAGCGCCGGATCGCGCCTGGTTTGCGTCGCTGCGCGATCGAAACATCTGGCTGCGCAGCACGGTCGACGGTCGTGCCATGCAGTTGACTCGCGACGGGACCGAGGAGGTCGCATGGGATTTCGAGACCGGCGCGCGCTCGGCCTGGTCGCCGAACGGCATGTACCTGTTCGCCCGCAAATACGATCGCAGCAAGATGCAGAAGATCGCGGTCATGCACATGCTGAAGCCGGTGGCGGAGGTGCAATCATGGCCGTACCAGCGGGCGGGAGCGCCGCTGGACCGTGCCGAACTGTTCATCGTGCCGACGCATGGCAAGGCGCCCAGACACATCGAACTCGGCGATACCACGGATCAGTATTTCCGGGAGCTGGGCTGGTTGCCCGATTCCTCGGAGGTGCTGTTCGCACGCTTCTCCCGTGACTTCAAGCGAGTGGATGTCATGGCGGCCGATGCATCGACCGGGTCCGCCCGAGTGATCTTCTCCGAAATCTCTCCGACTTTCGTGCGCATCCAGCATGAAATCATCTGGGGCGGCGGCGACGCGGGGTTCACGCTGTTGCCGGATCGGAAGCAGATCCTGTGGCAGTCAGAGCGGGACGGCTGGAAGCAGTTGTATCTGTATGACTTGCGGGGCAAGTTGCTGCGGCAGGTCACCAGGGGAGAGCTCCCCGTGCAGGACGTCGAGCGGGTGGATGAGACTGCCGGATGGATTTACTTCACGGCCGGCACGATCGCCCGCCCATACGACACCCAGCTCTACCGAGTGTCGTTGCAGGGAGGCAAGGCGGAACGCCTGACTGAAGGCGATGGCACGCATCGAGTTCGCCTGTCGCCGTCAGACAAGGTGTTCGTGGATACCTGGTCGAGCGTGTCGCATGCTCCTCGTACCGAAGTGCGCAGTGTGGACGGCAAGCGGCTGCAGGTGCTGGGCGAAACCGACACCCGTCGTTTGCAAGGCATTGGCTGGGTTGCGCCAGAGGAATTCACCGTCAAGGCCGCCGACGGCAAGACGGTACTGTGGGGTGTCCTGTACAAACCCTACAATTTCGATCCGGCGCGTAAGTATCCGCTGGTCGAATACATCTACGGCGGTCCGCAGATCCATAATTTGCCGACGGACTTCTGCGGTAGCAGCGGCCCTACGCGGGTCGATCCGGCATTCCCTCGGGCGTTGGCGCAGATGGGCTACTTGGTGGCCATTGTCGCCGGCCGCGGGACACCGGGCCGCTCGAAAGCTTTCCAGGATGTGGTCTACGGCGAATGGGCGGATCACGTCGTGGCCGACCACGAGGCTGCCATTCGGCAGCTCGGGGCGGCGCGCAGTTACGTCGACATGGATCGCATTGGAGTGTTTGGACGCTCGTGGGGCGGCTATTTTTCGTTTCGTCTGCTGGCGGATGCTGGCGATCTCTACAAGGCGGCGGTGAGCATCGTGCCCGGGTTCGATCCCTATGGCGGCATACTGTACGAGCCCTACCTCGGTTTGCCGGAACGCAATCCGGCCGCTTATGAGGCGGCTTCCGTATTCCGCCTGGCGCCCAAAATCAAAGGCGACCTGCTGATGATCGGCGGCACCCTGGATACTTCGACCTATCACGACATCCTCAAGATGACCAATGCCCTGGTCGAGGCGGGTGTACACCACGAATTGTTGGTATTGCCGAATCAGGAGCATATGTACGGCGGCAAAGCCGGTGCGTTCGCACGTGATGAGATCATTCGTTTCTTTGGTAATAGTCTCCGGGCAACGCACTGACGCTGTGCGACTGCCGCGGGCCGCGGTTTCCGGCTGGAAGGCGTAGAGCATATGAAATTGTCGTCGTGGAACCCGGTGACGTTGGCTTGCTGGGTGTTGCTGGTGGCGGTGGGGACCCCCGCTGCAGGATTTGCCGCTACCGATGCTGCGATTGAAGCAGCGAAGCTGCGTGCCGTGGCCGACGATGTTTATGCCTGGCGCCTGGAGCGTGAGCCTGGGATGCGGCTGTCGCGGGGGCTGCCGATCTTCAGGTTGCCGCGTATCGATCAGGCCGAGGCGCATGAAGCCGCCGAGTTCGCTCGCTCGGCCCAGCGGCGCTTGAACCAGGTCGATGCAAACGTGTTATCGCACTCGGATGACCTGTTCCGCCAGGCGCTGGCGCATGAAATGCGGGTTGTGGCCGATGCCGAACGTTTCTATTGGCTGGTGTTCACGGTCACGCCTTATCAGGGTGGCGACATTCATCAACTGGCATTCCAGGTGCTGTGGACGCAGCCGATGGAGAACGCCGCGCAAGCGGAGACCTATCTTCGCCTGGTGCGTGAGTACGGCCGTGTGCTCGATCAGATGCGCGATAAGACACTGGAGCAGCGGCGCCGAGGTATCTTGCTGCCTCAGCCCGCCATTCCAGGTGCGATCGAGCTATGCAGGCAACTTCGGTCCAGCTTGCCGACGACGCTCGGCTTATCCGCTGAGCGGCTGGCGAAGCTCGCACCTGACGAAGCTGCACGCATCAGTGCGCAAGTCTCGAAGGTCGTGCAATCCGAGATCCTGCCGCGAGTGGATCGTCTTCAGGCGATATTCGATGTCGGATACCGTTCCGCAGCTCCGCAAGGCGTGGGGGTGCGCCAGTATCCCGAGGGAGCCGCCTACTATCAGTACTTGATCCGCTCTTACACCGGGTTGGACCTGGACGCGCAACAGATCCACGACATCGGCCTGCGCGCCCTGGCCGATATCGACCGTCGTCTCGACGTCATTCGCAAGCAGGTGGGCTTCACGGGAACGCGTGCTGAGTTCAATGACCGCCTGAAGACCGATCCGCGCTGGATCGCCAAGACGCCGCAGGAGGTGGAAGCGCGCTATATGTCGTTCATTCGTCGCATCGAACCGCATATTCCGCAGTATTTCTCGCGCATACCCAAGGCTCCGTACGCGGTCAGGCGTTTGGATCCAGCCGCGGAGCCTGGCATGACTTATGGGTATTACCAGCCACCCAGCGCCGCCGATCCTGTCGGTTACTATCGTTACAATGGTTCGAACCTGGAACATCGTTCGTTGATCGGCGCGCAGCACCTGATCTATCACGAGCTGATCCCGGGTCATCATTTCCAGCTTGCGCTTGAACAGGAACGGACCGCGGTGCATCCGTTGCAGGCATTCCTGGGGGCTTCTGCCTACGGCGAAGGCTGGGCTGAGTATGCCGCCGGGCTGGCCGAGGCAATGGGGGTGTATGAGCCGTACGACCTGTATGGCTTGTTGATGGCCCGCTCTTTCGTTGCCACTCGCTTGGTGGTGGATACCGGCTTGAATGCGTTGGGTTGGACGCTGGATCGGGCACGGCAGGCCATGCGCCAGAATTCGCTGGAGGCCGATGTGCAGATCGGGACGGAACTGTTGCGCTACTCGACGGACATCCCCGGGCAGGCCCTGTCCTATTACATCGGCTACGACCGCATCATGGAACTGCGCGCGCGTGCGCAAAAGGAACTGGGAGCGGCCTTCGATTTGCGGTCGTTCAATGACGCCCTGTTGTCCTCGGGTAGCGTGCCGCTCAATGTACTGCAGTCTCATGTCGAGTGGTTCATTCGCGAAGGCTACAAGAAATCAGCGCAACATATTGCCGCGACCAACAGCACTCGAGTGCACATCGACCGCCCGCCGGCCGATGTCTGGCCCGCCTTCGTCGATCGCAGCGGTTGGATGAAAAGCATCATGTCCCGGCAGGTGCTGCGCGGCACGCAGGGCGTGACCGGCGATGAGTCGCTGTACACCCTGCGTTCCAGCGGCGGTGAGGCATGGCAGCGTTTGGAGGAGATCCTGTTGGCGGTGCCCAATGAGCGCATGATCATTCGCGCCGCACCGCCGGATGGCCACGGTACTTCCATCATCGCCGATTACCGCCTCAGCAAAGTTGGCGGCGGGACCGATGTGGAATTCAACGTGTACTGGTGGGAGGACGTGACCAAGCGTTCCACGCCTGAGGAGTTGCAGGCCAGCGAGGACCTGTACGTGCGGGAAACGCAGCAGAAAATCCAATCTGATCTGCAGGAGTTGAAACGATACGTCGAAACACGTCGTTGAGCGCGGGGACGGGGCCGTTCGACGCATCCGTACGGTTTCCTGGTGGCGGCCGGCTGCGGTGGCTGCGACAATCGTCGCCCTGCGTTCTTGAGAAGAGGTGGTGCCGTGCGCAAGCTGGTTGGGCTTTTCCTATTGTTGTGTCTGCCGGTCGCGTCGCAGGCGGACGCTGTCGATGACTTCGTGCGGCAGAAAATGCAGGAGCAGAACATCCCCGGCCTGGCGATGGCCATCATGCGCGACGGTGTGCTCGTGCGTGCCCAGGGATATGGCTATGCCAACCTGGAACACCATGTGCCGGTGCATGTGGACACCATTTTCCAATCCGGTTCGATCGGCAAAATGTTTACCGCGACCGCCATCATGCTGATGGTGGAGGATGGCAAGCTGGTGCTCGACGACTCCATCCGCAAGTACCTGCCCGAAGCGCCGAAGTCGTGGGCACCGATCACGGTGCGCCATGTGCTCAATCATACTTCCGGGCTGGCGGGCAATCCCGATATCGATCTGCGCAAGGACTATACCGATGACGAACTGCTGCAGGTCTTTTATGGCATGAAGCTGGATGCGCCAGCCGGGCAGCAGTACAGCTACAGCAACACCGGCTATGAATTGCTGGGCATCCTGGTCAAGAAGGTGGGCGGCGCCTCTTACATCGACGTGTTGGAGAACCGCGTGTTCGGGCCGCTGAACATGCAGACCGCCGGGCTGATCGACGATCGGGGCATCGTGCCCAACCGTGCCGCCGGTTATGAGGTCGAGCGTGACGGCGCTATCTTCAACCAGGAGTGGGTATCGCCCACCGCCAATTCGACCGGCGACGGCGCGCTGTATCTGACAGTGCTGGACTTCGCGAAGTGGGAGGCCGCGGTACGCGCCGGCAAGGTTCTCAAGCCGGAGTCATGGGCCGAGGTTTTCAAGCCGGCACGCTTGAACAGCGGCAAAACCTATCCGTACGGCTTCGCCTGGCGCTTGCAGGGAGCGCCGAATGGTCCGCTGGTCCATGGGCATGGCGGTGCATGGCAGGGGTTTCGCTCCAACTACATCCGGTTTCCGAAGGAAGGACTGGCAGTGGTCCTGTTGGCTAACGGCACCAGCGCCCAGCTGGAGTTCGCCCAGCAGATCGCCGGGATGATCGATCCGCGCCTGGCATTGCCGGATGCCGCGCCCATCGCCGACAGCGTGCCGCAGCTGACTGAACGACTGCGCAAATGGCTGCCGGGCAAGGAAATCCCCAATAGCGATCGTGGTCAATTCGATCCGGACGGCGTGGCGCAGCGGATCGCGGGCTATGCCGGAACGCGTGCGGCGTTCGGCAAATTCGAGGAACTGCAACTGTTTCATGTGGCGCCACTGGGCGATGACCAGTTCTATCTGTATCGGGCGCGCTTCGACAATGGGGTCGCGACGGCGCGTGTGCTGGTGTCCGGCGCCGGGCTCATCAAGCAATTCGTATTGATTCCAGCGGCCAAATGGAATTCGCCTTTGAGCTAGCGGGATTTGACCGGCGGGATTGCTAGACGAAATCCCGCTGCAAAAACCCCCAACCTGCTGAAAAATAGGCTTGCCGGCCCGTCAGGGCCGCGCAGGCCAGTCCGGTCCATGGCAGTATGCGCGCCATGATCGTCTGGGCCACGCACATCCGCCGATTGAAGCAATTGCTGCATCGCCGCGGCCAGTCGCCCGAGGATAGCGAGGATCTGGTTCAGGAGGCATTCTTGCGCCTGCACAAGTTCATGGATAGCGGTCAGGAGGCGCGGCAACCCGAGGCGTTGCTGGTGACCACGGTGCTGAATCTGGCGGTTGACGCCAAGCGCCGCGACCGGCGCGATCGCCGCGAGCAGTTCGTGGCCGAGCCGGTCGAGGATTTGCCCATCGCCGACCTGACGCCGTCGCCCGATGAGATGCTGTTGGCCGAGCAGCGCCTGCGCCAGATTACCCAGGTCCTCGACACCAAACTGAGTGCGCGTACTCGCGAAATTTTTCTCTTGCATCGTCTGGAAGGTTTCACCTACGACGAGATTGCGCAGCGCATGCGGATGAGCGTGCGTACGGTCGAGAAGCACATCGCCCGTGCGGTAACGGTGGTTTGGTTGGAGCGGCAGCGCGAATGAATACCAGGGAAAACGACTCACAAGCGGATGTGACTCCGGCATTGATCGCCGAGGCGGCCGCATGGATTTCCGTCCTGCACGGGCCACGACGCACGGCGGAGATGGAGCGTGGCTTCGCGCAGTGGCTCAAGACGAGTGTCGGCCATCAGCGCGCTTTCGAGGAGGCCACGCAGATCTGGGAGGAATCCAGAGCGGTTCCCCGTCCACTGAGTTTGCGCCGGTCGCCGGTCGACCATACGACTTGGGTTGCGCGGCGCAGCTACCTTTGGCGCGCCGCCGCCTGCTTGGTCCTGGCAGTGATCGTGACATGGTTCGTTGCAGGCAATCCGGCGGTCACGACCGGCATTGGGGAGCAGCGCGTGCTGACGCTGGACGATGGCACGCGGGTGATCCTGAATACTCATTCGCGCATGGTCGTGTCCTACGACAGCAAGCTGCGGCAAGTCGAATTGACGGAAGGCGAGGCGCTGTTCGAAGTGGCGAAGCGCCCTGACTGGCCGTTCGTCGTGACGGCGGGAGAGCATCAGGTGCGGGCGCTTGGAACTTCTTTTGCCGTGCGCCGCGACTCAAATCGAGTTGCCGTGACGCTGGTTGAGGGCCGAGTAGCGGTGACTTCACGTGCGGATGGGGCCGGGGCTGCGCAAGCGACCAACCTGGTTCCCGGTGAGCGAGTGACTTTATTGGATGGTGCTGCGCCGCGGATCGACAAGCCGCAAGTGGACAAGGTGCTGGCATGGCAACGGCGTGAGGTGGCCTTCGACAATACCGCGCTGGCGGATGCCATCGCGGAAATGAATCGCTACAGCCGTGTTCCGCTGGTGGCGCACGACAAATCCATGGCCCGGATCCGTGTCACGGGCCTGTTCCGGGCAGGCGACTCATCGAGCTTCGCGCGTGCGGTCGCCGATGTCTTCCAGTTGCGCGTGGTGGAGGAACCGGAACGGATAGTGTTGAGCCAGGGTGTGTCCCACTGACAGCCGGTCGGGCCCTGGCGATTTCACCGATGTAGAAGATTCTTGGCGCGCGGAGGGGATTTTCTACTCGCCATTACGTCTGGCTTTAGATGTAAGACATCGTCAGTCGTTTGGGGGGTCAGATGAGCATGCGAAGCGCAGTCAAAAGCGTATCGGTCGCCGTGGCGGTTGCGGCGATCCTGGGATTGAGCACGCCGGCGGTCGTGGGTGCTCAAGCAACGAGTTTCACCGACCTGCCAGCGCAACCGCTGGCGCAAGCCATTCAAACCGTGGCGCGGCAGGCCGGCGTCAATATCCTGGTCGATCCAAAGCTGGTCGAGGGCCGCAACGCCCCCGCGGTCAAGATGCAGGCATCGCTCGATGCCACGCTGAGCCTGTTGCTCGAGGGCAGTGGCCTGGTGCCGCGGCATGTCGATGAGAAGACCATTACCCTGGTGCCGGCCAAAAGCTCGGCGCTGAGTGAAGTCGAACCGGCCATCGAGACGGTCAACGTGTTCGCCAGTTTGGAGAAGCCGCTGAGTGTGGGCTCCAAGTCGGGTCAGTCGCTGCGCGAAACACCCAAGTCCGTGACCATCGTGACCCGCGAGCGCATCGAGGCGCAGAACTTGAGTTCGCTGGTGGACACCCTGAATCAGACCACCGGCGTGACCGTGCAAAGCTATAGCAGCGGTGGTACTGACAGCTTCTTCTTCTCGCGCGGCTACCGTGTCAACACCATTCAGATCGACGGGGGAGCGCCGGCGTTTACCGGCGGTTTCGGCATGTTTTTAGTGCCCGACATGGCCTCGTACGATCACATCGAGATGTTGCGCGGGGTCGACGGCATGTATACCGGCGCGGGCGGTCCCGGCGGCGTCATCAACATGGTGCGCAAGAAGCCCAAGGATCATTTTGAACTCCAGACCAACCTGTCGGTGGGGCGCTGGGACAACTATCGCGCCGACGTCGATCTGACCGGCCCTATCGCGTTGGACGGACGGTTGCGGGGCCGGCTGGCTGCCGCCTACGTGGACAAGGGCTATTTCGTCGATCGCGCCTCCACCGACAAGGTGGTGCTGTATGGCGTGAGCGAACTCGACGTAACCGATTCATTGTTATTGGAACTCGGGATCAGCTACGAAAACCGCGACGAGGGTGCCTATTCCAACAATGGCTTGCCGCGCTACGCGGATGGTCGGGATCTGCAGCTGCCGCGCAGCACCAATCTGTCCCCGGACTGGAGTCACTGGGATTTCGAAACCAAGGAGGTATTCGCGCGCTTGGAGCAGCGCTATGGAGATGACGGTGCCCTGAGGCTCAACGTAGCGCGCATCGAGCAGACCAGCGAACAGCGCGACATGTTCACCCGTGGCACGGTGGATCCGCTGACCCGCTCGGGGGTCCGTGCGCGCGCCATCGGTGGCGATTTCATGTCCACTCAGTACCTGGCCGATGTTTCCGCCAGCGGTACCTTCCCTCTGTTCGGACGCCGCCATCGCTACACCGTAGGTACCGACTACGCCAGCATCGACGGCAGCGGCCAACGTCAGTACTTCATGCCCAGCTACCCGAACAATCCCCCGGTACCGGTGGATGTGTTCAATTTCGACCCGGGGCTTTATCCGCAGCCGACTGGTGTGCTCAGTGGCATCTATCCGGAGAATGGACAAGCGCAGAATGGTTTCTACGCGACGGTGGGCTGGCAGTTGGCCGATCCGTTGCGCTTGACGATGGGGGCGCGCTACAGCGAGTTCCGTTACCGGCAGACTTTCCGTTCCGTGGCCGCCGATGGTGCGCTGGGTACTCCCAACGTAACGCGCTATGACGACAAAGCTTTCATTCCCAGCGTGGCGCTGAGCTACGATTTCGCCGACGACTGGTCGGTGTACGCCAGCTATGCCGAGACCTTCGAGGTGCAGGCCAATCTGCTGAGCGCGGCTCCGGACAGCACACCTGCCAACGTCAAGGTCGGCGGGCCGCTCGATCCGGTGACCGGCAAGGGGTATGAGTTTGGTGTCAAGGGCGAACTGTTCGGCGTATTGAACCTGGCCGGCGCCGTATATCGAGTCGAACGCGAGGGCCAGGGTATTCAAGATGCGTTGTATGCGAATCTGGCGCCCGGCGAACTGGGAGCTTCGTGTTGCTTCCTCGCGCAAGCCAACATCATCAGCGAAGGTTTCGATGCGGAGATCAGCGGTACAGTGTTACCGGGTTGGCAATTGTTCGCTGGCTACACCTACAACACCAACAAATCGGTCGACGATCCCACCGACGGCTATTCGAGCGGCAAGTATTTCCTCAATCTCACGCCACGGCACATGTTCAAGGCCTGGACCACCTGGCAGCTGCCCGGAGAGCTGTCGCGCTGGACCTTGAATGGCGGCGTGGTGGCGCAGACCGAGAGTTCCATCCTGGGCCAGGCACTGGCTGCTGCGGGCAGCTCCGATCTGGTGAGCTACAAATTTTCGCAAGGCTCCTACGCGCTCTGGAACGCGTCGGTGCAGTACCGGTTCAACGATCATTGGACGGTGGCGCTATACGGCGAAAATCTCACCGACGAAACCTACTACCAGGTACTCGGCCTCACCGACCGGGAAAACGTGTACGGCATGCCGCGCAGCTATGTGCTGAAGGTCAGCGCACGCTGGTGATCCGGACTTGCGACGCGCCCGCGGGAAGCCGACGGTAACGGACCGATGGCAAGCAAGCTCGAAGACGCGCTGGACGCCAACCGCCCGGCGCGCCTTCGGATCAATTCGGGGAATGCTATCCAATGAGACGAATGATCAGGCTCGTGGCCATTGCGCTCTCGTGCTCGGGTACATCGGCCGCGCTGGTGTTGCCGCTGTGGCCAGCACTGGCTGAAGATGCTGCGTCACTGACTGAGGGCTATCGCGTTCCTCAGCACTTGTTCGCGAGTGACGTGCGCGGGCCGTATCGGACCGGCACGTTCGAGGAGTTGTGGGTCGATACCCGGCGTGAGGAGGAAACCAGTTCCGTTGCAGGTGACAAGCGCCACCTGATGGTGCAGGTATGGTATCCGGCCGAAGTCGCGGGCGATCCACCGACAGCGCCTTACGCATTGCACCGTGAACTGTACGGAGGCGGCGCAGACCAGCAGTGGCTGGATCGCGCGAGCGCAGTGCTCACTACTTCGGTATTGAAGGCGCCGCTCGCCGCTCGGCCGCGCAAGTTTCCAGTTCTGATCTACAACCCCGGCGCGGGTTATCCACCGTTCAGCGCGACCTTCCAGACCGAGTTTCTCGCCAGTCATGGCTATGTGGTGGTGGCCGTGGGCCATTCCGATGTGAGCCGGATCGAGCGCTTTCCGGATGGCACCCGCTATCGGCGCGACAGAAACGTTCCCATGATCACGGATGAACAGCGACGCAACATGACGGCGGTGGAAGAGCTGTGGTCGTGGATCAAGCAGATATCGCGCTGGGAAACCTCCCTGCACGTTCGCGACATGAGTTTCGTGTTGGATCGACTGCAGTCGCAGGCGAATACCCGCGGCAGTTTCTTCTTCGGACGGCTGGACCTGGAACGGGTGGGAGCGCTGGGTTGGTCGTTGGGCGGCGCCGCGTCGTTCCAGGCGAGTCGCGACGAGCTCAGGATCAAGGCGGCGGTCAACTTCGACGGACGGCTGTACACCGATGCCGTGGATACCGGGACCCACCGGCCCATCTTGATGGTGCATGGCGACCACAGGCCGGGCCCGGCGCCGAACGCCGCGGAACGAGAAGTACGCCTGGTGGGAGATAGTCTGTTCTGGCGCATGTTCTCCAACACCGACGCGGACTGGTACGACCTGACGCTGCGGGGCGCGCACCACCAGCATTTTTCCGATCTCACGCTGTTGCGTTCCGCCGACCCGCAATACCTGCATCCCAGGCTGGCGCACGACATCAGCAACGAATTCACGCTCGAGTTCTTCGATAAATATTTGCGCGGCCGAACCGACACGCCGCTGTTGTCGGGAGCGCGACGCTATCCGAACACCCAACTGATCACCAGCCAGGATTGAAGCGTACCTGCCCATGATGAAACCAATTACCCAGCCCACCCTGCCAGTCCTGGCAATGTTCTTGACGGCAACCTGTTCGCTGCTTGGGGCCGAAGCTAGCTCTGCCGACCGTTTCGACGGCGCGCGTGAAGTCATTCGGCAAACCATGCTCGACACCAATGCCCCATCGGTTTCGGTGGCGGTCGCTCACAAGGGCAGGATTCTCTGGGAACAGGGCTTTGGCTGGGCCGACAAGGAACGCCGGGTCATTGCCACCGAACACACTCTGTATTCGCTGGCTTCGCTGACCAAGCCGTTGACCGCGGCAGGGATCATGACCCTGGTGCAGGCCGGCAAGGTCGATCTGGAGCGGCCCATCAATGACTATCTCGGTGATGCCAAGCTGCAGGCGCGCGTTGGCGACGCCGGGCAGGCGACGATACGCCGGGTCATCGATCACACCTCGGGGTTGCCCGGCGGCAGCCAGTTCTTCTATGGCGAGGAACGGGTGCTGGCACCATCGATGGAGCGGACCATTCTGCGCTACGGCAATCTGATCGCGCCGGCTGGCGAACGTTATGAGTATTCGAATTTCGGCTATGGCGTGCTGAGCTACGTGATCGAGCGCGTTTCCGGCCGCAGCTACGCCGACTACATGCGCAGCGAACTGTTCCTGCCCCTGGCAATGACTCACTCGTCCATCGGTGTTGGCGCCGGGCTGGAGCAATATCAAGCCATCCGCTACGGCCGCACCGGCCAACCCATTCCCGACTATGCATTCGGGGAGCCCGGGGCAGCCGCGGGGTATTCGAGCGCGCACGACCTGATACGGCTCGGTTTGTTCTTTCTGAAGCACCCGCAGCGTGGGCAGCGTGCCATTCTGAGCGATTCGTCCATAGATCGGATGATGCTGGCTGGTCCCGGCGCGAATGAAGTCTCGTCCGGCAACGTGGGCTGGCAGATCAACCAGATCGGCCCGCGCACCATGGTGGGACATGCAGGCTCCATGGCGGGAGTGACTACGGAGCTGACCATGGTGCCGTCCGCGGACATGAGCGTGGTGGTGCTCAGCAACGCATCCATCGGTTCCAAGCTGTACAAGATTCGCGACGCGATCTATCGATCCTTGTTGCCGGATTGGCAGGGAACGGTTCATGTGCCCACCAAGTCGGAATCGTTCGTGCCCACGCCGGAATTGCTCGGCGCGTGGTCGGGCACGATTCAAACGTATGAAGGTGAGTTGCCGATCAAGATGAATATCCTGGCCGGTGGCGATGTGCATGTGCAGATCGGTTCCCAGTTGGAGACCTTGCTGAACAAGGTGTCATTCGAGAAGGGCGTGCTCTCGGGCAGCGCACTGAGCCAGATCGATACCAGCGACACTCGCCGACACCCGCATACCGTCCAATTGACGCTGACCTTGCGCGGCAAGGCCCTGAACGGAGATGCCATGGCGGTGTCGGTGCCCGACCCCAAGTGGACCTGGATCTACGGACTGCCGCATTGGGTGGCATTGAGCAAGCAGGCGGAGGCGTCGCGATGAAGTGCCAGATGGTTGTGCTGGCCGCCTTGGCCAGCCTGACCGGCGGTGTGTCCGCCAAGGATCGTTTCGAGCCGGTGCGGGAGTTCATTGCCGAGCAAATGACGCAAGGGGGTGTGACGGGCGTGTCCGTGGCGCTGAGTCAGCATGGCAAGATCGTCTGGGAGCAGGGCTTTGGCTGGGCCGATAAGGAGCAGCGTATTCCAGCCACCGAGCACACCCTGTTCTCGCTGGCTTCGATTTCCAAGCCGATCACCGCGACGGGACTGATGACCCTGGTGCAGGCCGGCAAAGTCAGCCTGGACCAGCCGGTCAACGATTACCTGGACAATGTACGGCTGGTGGCGCGGGTAGGGGATGCGCGCACCGCGACGGTGCGAGCCGTGGCCAATCATTCCTCGGGTTTGCCGACTTACTATCATCTCATCTTCAGCGATGAGGCGTTTCGCCAGGCATCCTTCGACGAAACGCTGGCCCACTATGGCAATCTGGTCTGGGCCCCGGGTGAGCGCTTCGAGTACTCGAATTTGGGCTACGGCGTGCTGGATCACGTGATTACACGTGTGTCCGGCAAGAGCTTCGCCGATTTCATGTCGGCCGAAGTGTTCGCGCCGCTGGGGCTGACCCACATGTCGGTCGACATAGGTGCGCGACAGGCAGGCAACGTTGCTGTGCGGTACACCGAAGATGGCGAGCCGCTACCGTTCTATGGTTCCGACCATCCCGGCGCCTCGGCCGTGTACGGCAGCGCACACGATCTGATCCGCTTCGCGATGTTCCACCTGAAAGACCATTTGCAAGACCAGCGGCCGATCCTGCCGGACGACGCCATCGACGCAATGCAGCGCATCACTTTCCGGGAGAATGCAACCTCGGCCTATGGAGTGGCCTGGAATCTGGTGGACCGGCCTGGTGGATACCGCACGGTCGAGCACGGTGGCGGCATGCCGGGCGTCGGTGTGGTCTTGTTGCTGCTGCCCGAGCAGGATATCGCGGTCGCGGTGCTGACCAATCACCGCCAAGGTCGGCATCGTGCCATTGCCGACCAGGCGCTGCGCGTGCTGCTGCCGCAATGGCAACCCAAGCCGAAGCAGGAGCGAGGACCGGATGTGGCGTTGGCGCCTCCGCTGGAGCTGCAAGGCAAATGGCAAGGCGTGCTGCACACGTATCGATCGGATACTCCTTTGACGCTCGAGGTTCTGCCTTCGGGGGACGTGCATGCGGGATTGCGAGGGCAGCATCTGAGTGTGGTCAAGCATGCCCGTTACCACGATGGAATGTTCGAAGGCAGCATCGCCGCTCAGCTCGATACCCCCGAGGTGGTCCGGTGGGGTCCCACCAGCATCGATCTGGTGCTGAAGCTGCGGGGCACGGTCCTGAACGGGGGAGCGCTCGCCTGGGCGGAAAACCCGCGTAGCGGCACGGTGGGTTACTGGGTGGAATTGCGGAAACAGTAGCTATCGTCGTGCCATGGATGGCGGCCTCATTCAGTGTTTCCTCAGATGCCCCGCCGCGCGCCGTTATGCAGGCTGCGTCGCGGGCCGCAATGGCGGTCCGTGATGCACTGTCATTCGAACGAGGAGCTGGCGAGCGATGCGATCTCTGAGAATTTGGTCCGGCATAGGCGTGTGTACCACCGTGGCGGTGTTGACCCCGGTGGCCCATGCCGCACCCGAAGCGGCGCAGCCGGCGGTGGTTGCACCGACTTTCCAGGGCGATCTGGACCATGCGCTGGACAAGATTTTCGCCGGCGAAGGCGGTGAGGAGGGCGCGGGTTTGACGCCAATGTGGCCGACCGTGTCGGCGCCGGCGTTGACCGGTCCGGAGATCGAGAAAGTGGTGAAGGGCAACACCCTGACCATGAAATGGCACTACGACTATTATTTCTTGCCCGACGGCACTTTGCTGGGCACCCAGACCTCGTTCGAAAAGCTCGGCGATGCCAGTAAATGCCCCAAGGGCTTCGTCGAGGGTGAGGGCTATTCCATGTCCTCGGACGGCAAGACCTGCTGGAAGATTCCGGTGGTGCCCGCGGCCGGCACCTGGCAGATCAAGAACCATCAACTGTGCCTGGACCTGAGCTGGAAAGGGGGCGCCAAGCAGTCCTGCCAGTACCTGACCATCCTGCTGGACAATATCGCGTTGTTCGATGCCAACGGCAAGATCGACGGCAAGGGCATGAAGCTGGTGAAAGGCAAGTTCCTGACCAAGCTGGCGCATCATTGAGCTACGCTGACACCGATTCAGCACGAGTGAAAAACATGAAAACCAACATACGCATTTCCCTGGGTGTGGTACTGGCGTTGGGCGTTGCCGTGTCCGCGACGGCAGCCGATCGCTTCGATGCCATCCGCGCACAGATTCGCGAGGGCCTGGTCAAGGATTCGGTTCCTTCGATCGCCGTGGCCGTGGCCAAGGATGGCAAGATCGTCTGGGAGGAGGGCTTCGGCTGGGCGGACCGCGAGAAAATGATTCCGGCCACGCAACACACCAGCTATTCACTGGCCTCCATCTCCAAGCCCATCACCGCCACGGCGCTGATGACTCTGGTGCAGGCCGGCAAGATCGACCTGGACAAGCCGGCCAACGACTACCTGGGCAACGCCAAGCTGCGTGCCCATGTGGGTGACGTCAACGCGGCCACGGTGCGGCGTGTGGCCAATCACACTTCAGGATTGCCACTGCACTATCAGTTCTTCTACGCCGATGAGCCTTACCAGCCCCCCTCGATGGATGAAACCATCCTGCGCTACGGCAACCTGGTGACTGCGCCGGGAGAGCAGTACGAATACTCCAATCTCGGCTACGGTGTGCTCGACTACATCATCGAGCGGGCCAGCGGGCAGACCTACGCCGATTTCATGCGGCGCGAAGTGTTCGCGCCATTGGGAATGACCCGGACCTCGGTGGATATCGGTCCGGGACTGGCCGAGTTCGCGGCCACCCGCTATGGCGAGGACCAGTTGCCGATCCCTTTCTATGATTTCGACCATCCGGGGGCGTCCGCGGTGTTCGCCAGCGCGCACGACCTGGTGCGCTTCGGCATGTTCCATATCAAGGCGCACCTGCGGGATCAGAAGCCGATCCTGAGCGATGCCTCGCTCGACGAAATGCACCGCTCCACCAGCGGCGACAAGGCGGAGGAAGGCTATGGCGTCGGCTTCGCCGTCAGCCAGTCGCAGGGGCATCGGGAGATCGGTCATACCGGCGGCATGGGCGGGGTCGCAACCACCATGCGGTTGTTTCCCGATGACAAACTGGCCGTGGTGGTGTTGAGCAACTCCATGTCGCGGCTGCCGTTCACCATCGCCGATCGCATCGCGGGCGTCATGCTGCCGGGCTGGAAGGAGAAGCCGCGGCGGGAATGGCCGAAGCCACCACCGTTCGTCACGCCGTCGCAGTTGCAGGGAACCTGGAAAGGCACGCTCGAAACCTACACCAAGGCTCTCCCGGTGGAGTTTAAGTTCCTGCCGGACGGCAATGTGCACGCCAAGGTGGGTGATCAGCTGCCGACCTTGGTCGATGCGGCGAGCTTCAAGGATGGCGTATTCCAAGGCAGCCTCAATGCCCGCATCGGCACGCCGGATGCCGAGCGTATGCGCTATGTCGTGGAATTGAATCTGCATTTGCGCGGCGACGTGCTCAATGGCGCCGCCACCGCCGTGGGTGAAGATGTTCCGCGCGTGCGCAATGCGGTCACGCAGTGGCTGGAGCTGAAGAAGCAGTGATGAACCGGGCGGCGGGCGCACCGGTGTTTTTGCCGATGCGCGCCGCCGCATACCTGGGCAAGCTGCCCCCGGAAAGCTGTCAAAGATAAGCGCGTCTGCGCCCGGACGCGGCCGAAGAAGAGGAGCCTCGATGATCCATCCTTTGCGTTGCCTCGCCCTGGCCTTCGGGGCGCTATTGCTCGCGTGCGCGGCACAAGCCGATTCATCGGCTGCCGCCAAGCAGGCGGCCGTCGACGCCTTGTTCGCCGACTACGATCATGTCACGACGCCCGGTTTGGGACTGAGCATCTACCAGGGCGGCCACGAAATCTACGCGCGCGGCTACGGCATGGCCAATCTCGAGACCGGGACCGTGAATACGCCACGGACCGTATTCCATGTGGCCAGCGTGTCCAAGCAGTTCACAGCCTTCTCGATACTGCTGTTGGCGCGCGATGGCAAGCTCAAGCTGGACGACGACATTCGCAAGTACCTGCCGTATGTCCCCGACTTCGGCCACAAGATCACCATCAATCATCTGATCCATCACACCAGCGGCCTGCGCGACCAATGGACGCTGTTCGACCTGGGAGGCGTGGAGGACGGCAGCCGGCGTCGTCAAACGCAGGTGGTCAACATGGTGTCGCGGCAGCGCGCCCTGAATTCCGTGCCCGGCACGGAGTTCAACTATTGCAACACCGGCTATACGTTGCTGGCCGAGATCGTCAAGGCGGTATCCGGCCAGACGCTGCGTCAGTTCACCACCGAGCGCATTTTCAAGCCGCTGCACATGGACCGCATGTTCTTCTACGACGATGCGACGGAAGTCGTTCCGGAGCGTGCGCAGTCGTACGACAAGAACGATTCGGGCGGCTGGAGCCGCGAGATACTCAGTCTGTCGACGGTGGGTGCCACCAGTCTGCACACCACGGCGAGCGATTTTGCCAAGTGGGCCAACAATTTCGCCCGTCCCACGGTGGGTGACAAGGCGCTGATCGACCGCTTCACCACCATGGGCCAGTTGGATGACGGCTCGCCCATCAATTACGGCTTCGCCCTGATGCGCAAGAAAGTATTCGGGCATGAGGCCGTGATGCACACCGGCTCCGACGCCGGCTACCGCTCCATTTTCGCTTATTTCCCGCGGGAAGACTTCGCCGTGGCCATCCTGGCCAACACGCCGATGGAAAACGAGAAGTTGATGCAGCGTATCGTCGAGATCTATCTCGGCAAACAGGCGGACGAGACGCTCAAGCCCGTTCCGGCGGCTGTTGCGGGCGATGAATGGACCAAGGTGCTGCCAGGCAAGTACCAGGACCCGGCCTCCAGGGACGATCTCGACATCGTGGTCGCGGATGGCAAGGTGGGCATCGAGGGCTGGCGGGGCGAAATCAAACCGCTGGTGTTCCGTGCCGACGGCACCTTCGACGTCGGTGATGAAGACCGGGCCAAGGGCCGGTTCTATCGGCTGGTGCGTGACGCCAAGGGGGCAGTACGGGCGATCGAGGAAGGCAATGCGAGTGACTACGGCCGGGTCGGCCGGTATGTGCGCCTGCAGCCGGTCAACGCGGCGCAGGTCAATTTGCGTGAGTTGGCGGGCGATTATCGCAGCGTCGAGCTGGACGCCACCTATACGGTGTCGGTCAAGGATGGCGAGCTGCTGGTGAACTCGATCTGGTTCGATCGGCCGGTATCTTTGAAGCCGCTGGTCAAGGATGGCTTCACGGCGCCCTGGCCAATCGGCTACGTGGAGGTCAAGCGAGGCGCCGGTGGCCGTCCCGCTGCCTTGCTGCTGACCACGTCGCGCGCCCGCAATATTCGTTTCGACCGTGTTCCGTAAAGAATCGCAGGGGTTGTCGATGAGGTATTTGGGTTTGACGCGCGCCGCGGCGCTGCTGGCCGCTGGATCGCTGGCGCTGGTGATCGCCGGTTGTGGAGCGAAGCAATCGGGTCACTCGGACCGATCCACCGTGGACTACAAGGCGCGCTATGAACACGCATCGGAGTATCTGCCCTGGCGCCTGACCAAGCATGTGCAAGGCATGTCGGTGCAGCCACATTGGAGCGCGGACGGCAACAGCTTCTGGTTCGAATGGAACGCCGGCAGTGGCGCGACCTACGTGCAGATCGGTTTGACCGGGGAAGGGGCCGAGGGCGCCACCAAGACCACGCTGACGGAGCGGCCGAAGGAAGCTCCCGCGGGAGAGGCTGCGCCACGTGACGTCGTCGTGTCCCGCAACGGCAAGTGGGGCGTGCGGGTCAAGGACGGCAACCTGTATCGCATCGAGATGGCGAGCGGTAAGCAGACCCAGCTGACCTTCGATGCCGAACCGGACTATCCCTATGGCCTGGTGCCGAATTCGGATCTGCGCTCGCTCTCCAAGCGCCTGGCCGGCGATCCGTTGCTGGCCTTCGGCGTCTGGTCGCCCGATGGCCATAGTTTCCTGACCTATCGCGTCGATGAGCGTGGCCTGTACAAGCTGCCGATCGTGGTGCCCACGGTTCCGGGCGCCAAGCATCAAGTTCCCTACGTGCACTTCCAGAACACCGCCTGGCCGGACAGCAAGAAGATCCAGCTGGCCGAGCTGATGGTGTTCGACATGCGTACCGGCAAACGCACCAACCTGGCGATCCCCAAGCCGCGCGTGGCGTTCGAGCCGACTCCGGAAGGTGGCCTGCGCTGGAGCCCGGACGGCACCAAGGTGTTCGCCGCCCCGGAATCGCTGGACTATCGCTCCATCACCGTCTACGAAGCCAACGTCGCCACCGGCAAGGTGCGCGCGGTGGCATCCGATTCAGCGAAGCTGCCGTTCCGCCCGGACGTCGATGAAGCCAAGCGCTTCTACCTGGTCGGCAACGGTGAGCAGATCATTCTGTACTCCGAACGCAGCGATTGGGGGCACTTCTATCTGTATGACGGCGCCACCGGCAAGCTGAAGAACGCCATCACACAAGGCGATTGGGCGGTCCATGAGGTCAAGCGCGTGGACTCCCAGGGCGGCTGGTTGTACTTCACCGCCGGCGGCCGCGAGCCTGACCGCGATCCCTACTACTCGCACCTGTATCGAGTGCGCCTGGACGGCAGCGACTTGACCTTGCTGACGCCCGAGAATGCGCAGCACAGCGTGCAGTTCTCGCCGGACGGCCGCTATTTCATCGATACCTACTCGACCGTGACCGAGCCGCCGGCGCACGTATTGCGCTCGGCCGATGGCAAGCAGCTTGCCGAACTGGGCAAGGCCGACATTTCGGGCTTGACCAAGCTGGGCTGGACCGCGCCGATTCGTTTCAGCACCAAGGCGGCCGACGGCAAGACCGATCTGTACGGCGTGCTGTTCTTGCCCTCCGATTTCGACGAGAACAAGTCCTATCCCATCATCGATGCCGAGTATGCGGGCACGCAACGCATCATGGCGCCACGGGAGTTTCTCAAGAACTCCGAAAATGCGCTGGCGCTGGCTCAGGTGGGTTTCGCTGTGATGCAGTTCGATGCGCGGGCCACGCCCCTGCGCCGTCAGTCGATGCAGGACATCGGCTTCGGCACCGGGGTGGGCGCGCCGGCCATTCTCGAGGACCACATCGCCGCCATGAAGCAGCTGGCGGAACGCTACAAGTTCATCGACATCGAGCGTACCGGCATCTATGGTCATTCGTGGGGCGGTTACCGCGCCGCGCGCGCGTTGTTGCAGTTCCCCGATTTCTTCAAGGTGGGTATCGCCACCGCCGGCAGCCACGACAACTTCCTGTTCGTCTCCGGACACAATCGCTGGTACGGCCGGCCGCAGGAGTATCCGGACAGCTACGAGCATCAGAGCAACATGGAGCTGGCCGGCAATCTGAAGGGCAAGCTGTTGCTGGCGCATGGCGCGGTTGACGATGACGTGCATATCGCGCTGACCCTGCAGTTGGCCGATGCCTTGATCAAGGAGAACAAGGATTTCGACTTGTTCATTCATCCCACGCGCAACCACAAGGACCTGTGGAAGGACGGCTACATGAATCGCAAGGCGTGGGATTATTTCGTGCAGAACCTGCTGCACGATGCGCCGCCGTCAGGGGTCAAGGTTCCGGACTACGATGGCCCGGCCTATCAGCGCACCATGAGTGTCGAGGACTGACACGCGACGCGGTCAGGCGGCGCATGAGCTAAGTAACGCGCCCGGGGAGCGAAGCCCCGGGCCGCAAGACGGGTGACAATCCGCTGGAATCAACCAAGTATGAGGCTGGAATCCATGGCGAGGATGCGGACGATACGCGGCGCGGCGTTGCTGGCGATGATGGCGGCGGGTACCGGAGTGACGGCGCTGGCCGCCGCCGAGATGGAGCCGGCGCCGCGGCAGCAATTCGAACACCAGGGCGAAGTGGATGCGCTGTTCGCTCCATGGGCTCGCAGTGACAGTCCCGGCTGTTCCGTGGCGGTGACCCGCGACGGACGCACTGTGCTCGAACGAGGCTACGGCATGGCGGACCTGGAGCAGGGCGTGGCCATCCGCCCCGAGACCGTGTTCAACATGGCGTCGGTCTCCAAGCAGTTCACCGCGGCCTCGCTGCTGTTGCTGGAACAGCAGGGCAAGCTGTCCGTGGACGATGACATTCGCAAGTACGTGCCGGAAATCCCCTCGTACGGCAAAACCATCACCTTGCGCATGCTGGCCAATCACACCAGCGGCATGCGCGACTGGCCCGAGCTGTTGGCGCTGGCCGGCTGGAACTGGGTGGACGACGTGCCGCCGGCCTGGGGGCTGGCAATGATCGCCCGCCAGAAGCACCTCAACTTCGAGCCGGGCTCCAAGTACTCCTACAGCAATACCGGCTACTTCCTGATGGCCCTCGTGGTGGAGCGCGTCAGCGGCCAGACCCTGGGCGAATTTGCCGACCGGCACATTTTCAAGCCGCTGGGGATGCTGCACTCGCGCTTCTATGACGACCGGACCATGATCATGAAGAATCGCGCCGTGGGTTATCTGCAGCGTGACGATGGCAGCATCGGCGCTTGGCGTCCGACCTATCAGGTGGTGGGGGATGGGGCATTGCTCACCACGACCGGCGACATGGTGCTGTGGGAGCGCAATTTCCTCGAGCCGCGCCTCGGCCGCGACCCCGCCGGGCTGATCGCCAAGATGGTCGAGCCCACGCGTCTCACCGGCGGCAAGGTGTCGAATTACGCATTCGGATTGGAGCTTGGCGAGTATCGCGGCTTGAAGACCGTCGATCACAGTGGCGGCATCCCCGGCTATCGCACGTTCATGCTGCGGTTCCCGGAGCAGAAGCTCAGCGTGCAGTTGATGTGCAACTACAGCGCCGTTCAGATAAGAAAACTGGCCTATGGCGTTGCCGAGGCGTATCTGCAGGATCAGTTCACCGCCGCCGCGCAACCCGAAACCAAGCGTAACGAACCGACGAAGCCAGCCTCCGCACCGGCGTCCCAGGCGCTGCCGCAATTTGCCGGTCAGTACTACAGCGATGAATTGGCCGCCACCTACACCTTCACCGTGGACAGCGCGGGCTTGTCGAGCACCGTGGGCTATCTGGCACCGCGTCGTTGGCAGGCGAGCGGCACCGATCGCTTCGTCGACGCCGAGGAGGACGGCATCAGCATTCGATTCACGCGTCAGGGTGGCCCCGGTGGCAAGATCAGCGGCTTCACCCTGAGCGAGGAGGACGGGATCCAGGCGCTGGATTTCAAGCGTGTGACAGGCAGCGGCCGGTAGTAAATCAGGCTGGGGCCGGGCCCTGCGGTGCCCGGCCGGGTCCATGCGGCCCTGCGAGCCGGCGGCATCGCGGGTATACTGGAGCCATCCGCAGCTTCAAGAGGTTCCCGCCGCCCATGATTACAGCTCTTGAGGCGTTGGAACGGCTGCGTGACGGCAACCGCAGGTTCGTCGCCGAGAACCGCAGCCAGGACGTTCTCAGCAGCCAGACCCGCAGACGCCAGGTTGCCGCGGCACAGGAGCCGTTCGCCATCATCCTGGGCTGCTCCGACTCGCGGGTACCGGCGGAGATCATTTTCGACCAGGGATTGGGCGATCTGTTCGTGATCCGGGTGGCCGGCAATATTGTCGCGCCGTCGCAGATCGGCAGCGTCGAGTTTGCCTCCGAAGCCTACGGCACTCCGCTGGTGGTGGTGCTTGGACATTCCACCTGCGGCGCGATCCTCGCCACGGTGAATGAGCTGCGTCGCCACTCGGAGGACCAGTCGCGCAATCTGCGCTCCATCGTGGATCGTATCCGCCCTTCGGTTGAAGCCCTGTTCGAGACCGAGTTGCGGCACGACCAGGATGCCCTGGTGCATCACGCGGTGCGTGCCAATATCCGCGTTTCCGCCAACCATTTGCGCCACGGTTCGCAACTGCTCGAACAGCGCATTCTGAAGGGCGAGCTGCTGGTGGTGGGCGCGGAGTACTCGCTGGAAACCGGTGTGGTCGAGTTCTTCGACGGCATACCCCGCGATTCGTAGTTGAGAGTATCGCTCAGCTCTCGTCACCCTCCTGACACCCGGCGCAGCCGCAGGCCTGTGGCTGCTGTTCGTATCGGTCGTGATGCCGGACCCAATCGGTCAGGTCGAAGTTGGGACCGGTTTCGTTGCGCCCTTTGGGGGTAAGCTCCAGATAATTGTATGCGCCGAGCAGCAATTCAGTGCCCTGGCCGTACGCCGAGTAGGTGTGGTGGACGGCGCCGTCGGCGTCGCGATGAAACACGCTGATGCCCGGCAATTCCTCGTTCTGCAACTCCCGCAGGTCGTAGTTGTAGTCCACCCGGCCTTGGGCCACCTGTTCCGGCGTGAACGAGACATGATAGTCGTAGTTGAAATCGCTGCCGAAGGATGACACCCAGCAAAAGCGCCAGCCCATGCGCCGCTTGAATGCTTCGAGCTGGGCCAGCGGCGCGCGGGAGACGGCCGCGAACGACACATCATGGTGCTCGAAATGCAGGCGGGCAGCGTCGACGTGATCGGCCAGGAATGAGCAGCCGACACAGCCTTCCTGCCAGCCGGGGGCGAACATGAAATGTTGCACGATGAGCTGGCTGCGTCCCATGAACAGATCCGCCAGCGAGCAGCGTCCCTGCGGCGCATCGAACTCATAGCGTTTCTCGACTCTGACCCAGGGCAATCGGCGCCGTTCCTCGGTGAGCTTCGACAATGCAGCAGCGACGTCTCGCTCCTTTCTCAGCAGGCGACGCCGGGCGTCGAGCCATTCGTGTCGCGAAACGATGCGATGATGCACGTGCCAATCTCCTGACGGTTTCCCCAAGGACGTGCGGCATGGGGTTGAATCGACACCTGGAATAGGTTTGGCGAGTGTTCGCTGTTTGTTTTCAGGTATTGCCTGATCAGTGAGTGCGGGCCGGCTTGGTGGCCGCGGGCGGGGCGAGCAGGCGATCCAAGTGCAAGCGGATCTGCGCTGCTTCCGCCGCGGTATTGGCCAGCGAGATGGCGCGGTCGAACGCAGTGCGCGCATCTTCCGTGCGGCCCAGCTGTGCGAGCAGGAATCCCTGCACCCCGAAGAAATGAAAATAGCCGCCGAGCTGCTGTTCCAGGGGTTGGATCATGTCCAGTGCGGCGGCCGGCCCCCGCAGCTTGTTGACGGCGACGGCGCGATTGAGAGTGATGACCGGGGACGGCTGCAACTGTTCGAGGCGCTCGTAGAGCTGATCGATCTGCTCCCAGTCGGTGTCCTCCGCACGCATGGCTTGGGAGTGCGTGGCGGCGATGGCCGCCTGGACCTGGTAGGGACCGAGTCGTTGCAGACGCAGGGCTCGTTCCACCAGCTGCAATCCTTCGGCGATGAGTTCGTGATTCCACAGCTGCCGGTCCTGGTCCTCGAGCAGCACGATGGAATCGTTCACTACTCGCGCCGGCGCGCGGGCATGCTGCAGCAACAACAAGGCGGTCAACCCCATGATCTCGCTTTCGTTGGGGAACAGGCGCAACAGCAGCCGTGCCAGGCGGATGGCCTCCTCGCAAAGCGGCACGCGCAGCGGCATGGTGCCGGCGCTGGCGGAATAGCCCTCGTTGAACAACAGATAAATCATGGCCGCCACCGCGGCGAGGCGTTCCTCACGCTGGGGTGCGCCTGGGGTTTCGAACGGCATCTCGGCGTCGGCCACGCGCCGTTTGGCTCGCGTGATCCGCTGTTCCATGGCGCTTTCGCCGACGAGAAAGGCGCGTGCGATCTCCTTCACGGTCAATCCTGAGACGATGCGCAGCGCCAAAGCAATCTGCTGCGTGGCGGGTAGGGCCGGGTGACAGCAAATGAACAACAGACGCAGCACGTCGTCTCGATAGTGAGAATCGTCGAGGCGTTCGGCCAGGCTGGTTTCCGTGTCTTCCAGGTCCGAGAGCACTTCGTCAGGAGGCAGCACCACGTGACGATTGCGCTTGCGGGCTTCGTCCACCCCGAAGTTTCGGCCCACCAGGATCAGCCAGGCGGTCGGGTCGCGTGGCGGGCCATTGACCGGCCAGCGCTTGAGTGCGCGCAAGCAGGCTTCCTGGAAGGCTTCCTCGGCGGTGTCCATGTCGCGGAAGTAGCGCAGCAGCGCGCCGATTGCCTGCGGCCGCGCGGCTGTCAGGGCGGCATCGATCCATTGGATGTCGGTCACCCAAGGACTCCGGGGATGAAGGTATGGATGGGGCGGATTTCCAGGGCGCCGCCTTCCTGGGCGAAGGGACGGGCCAATTCGGCGGCCTCTGCCGCGGAGGCGCAGTCGAGCACGTAGAACCCCAGCAACTGTTCCTTGGTCTCGGCGAAGGGGCCGTCCACCACCAGCGGCTGATGGCCCAGTCTCATGGTGGACGCCGTAGTCGTCGGCAGCAGGCGTACCACCGGCCCGAGCTTGCCGAGTTGGGCAATCTGTTCCGCGGCGGCCTTGTGGTGGGTCATGACGGCGTCATCCTCGGCTTGGGTCCAGGCGCCTACGACTTTTTCGCGGTGGTAGCACAGAACGGCATAGAGCATCGGGATTCCTTAGGGTTTACGCTCGGCCGCCGGTGGCGGCGCTCGGTTGTGATCAAGAGTGGACGGCGCGGCCGGCTTGGGGTTCCGGCCGCGTAGCTTCTTTACCACCAATGCGGTCAATCCGCCCGCCGAACCGGTTCCGGCCGCCACCCAGGCGACAGTCGCTAAGCAAGCTGGGCACATATGCGTTTCCTTCGGAAGTGTCGATACTCCTTCTGGAAGACGTTGCGGCTTGCCGCGGGCCGACATCCCGGTCCTCAATGCTGCAATGAAGCATCCCAATACATGGCTTCGATCTTGTGGCCGTTGGGGTCGCGCACGAAGCAGCCGTAGTAGGGCTTACCGTAGTCTTTCCGCGGGCCGGGAGCACCTTCGTCCCTGGCGCCAGCCGCGAGTGCCGCCTTATAGAAAGCATCCACGGCCGCCTGGTCGGGCGCCATGAAGCCGAAATGCGTCCCATTACCCACCTGCGCCGGCTTGCCGTCAATCGGGGTCTGTACCCAGAACTCCGGGTACTGCTTGCCATAGGCCGCCGCTCCCGGGTGTTCAAGCAGCCGCTTGGCGCCGAGCGTGGCCAGCACCTGGTCGTAGAACTTCACCGAGGCGGCGAAATCATTGGTGCCGACCGACACGTGGGACATGATGCTGGGGTTTTCCTGGGTGGCCTGGGTCATGGCGGGTGCTCCGGTTGAGATAGGGAGTACAGGCTACTCAACGAACATGACTTTAAATGGCATGTTTGCCGGAAATATAGAAATACTCACCAATGACGGAATTTTCGCCCATGTGGTTTCCTTTTGCGGTGTTCAATCGCTCTAATGACACGAGATCGGTCGGTAACGGGTCTTTGGCAGCGTGACTACTGACGGCAACCGGGCTTTCGTCGCTACGCTGGAGCAGCGTTATGGGCCGCAATTGCGCCGGTATCTGGCTGCGCGGCTGCGCCATGCGGGCGCCGACGTGCCGGACCTGATGCAGGAAATCTTCCTGCGGCTGCTGCGCATCAAGCATCACGAGTCGATCCGCAACCCGCAGGCTTATCTGTACACCGTGGCGGCTCACACCCTGCACCAGTACACGCTGCGTCGCGCGGTCACTCCAGAAAGTGTGGATCCGTTGGACCTGGTCGCCGGCCTGGAAGCACAGGACGCCGATCCGGCGCAGCAGGCGGAACTGGAGCAGCGCTTCGAGGAGTTGGGGCGGGGGTTGGAGGCATTCTCGCCGCGGGCCTATGTCACGCTGCTGATGTACCGCTACGAAGGAGCCACTTTGGAGCAGATTGGAGCACGTCTGGGTGTGACCCGGGTGATGGCCAAGAAATACCTGACCAAGGCCATCGTGTACTGCCAGCAGAGCCTGGCGGAGCGGGAGTAGTCATCATGGACAGCAATAGTGGCCGCAAGGCGCATCGCAACGGGCAAGTTCTCGAAGAGGCCGCTGCCTGGTTCGTCGATTTCAGCGAAGGTGAAGTGGATGCGGCCGGCCGTGCCGCGTTCGATGAATGGTTGCGCCGGTCGCCCGAGCACGTGCGTTGCTATTTGGAAATCTCCGCATTCTGGGAGGATGCCGGGGACTTCGGCCGCGACCAGGCTCTCGACCTGGAGGCACTGATCGAGCGGGCGCTGGCACATAGCAATGTGTTGGCGCTCGATGCGGTCAAAGCCGGCAACGCGCCTCCCCTGGCGGAGAATGCGAGCGCAGCCGAGGTCGTGGACGTCGCTGCCAATCCGGCACCCGTGTCGACGGAAGACCGGCTCAAGCGCCGCGGCGCGCGGTTGCGCCGCTTCGCAGCGGCGGCCAGCGTGCTGGTAATGCTTGCGGTGGCGGGTGCCGTCGCCTGGCTGCAAGGCTATTGGGATCCCACCTATACCACCGCCGTCGGCGAGCAACGCTCGGTAACGCTGGTCGATGGTTCGAAGGTCGAATTGAATTCGCGCTCGCGTGTTCGAGTCCGCTTTACGGATCAGCAACGGGTGGTGGAACTGCTCGAAGGCCAGGCGCTGTTCAAAGTCGCGAAAAATCCTGTACGACCTTTCATAGTGCGCAGCGGTGCCACGAGCGCGCGTGCGGTGGGCACTCAATTCGATGTGTATCGCAGGCCGGACCGGACTGTCGTGACGGTGGTGGAGGGGCGGGTCGCGGTATCCAGCGAGCTGTTGCCCGTGCCCGAACAGCTGGTGGGACGGCAACCGGCGGCGGCCGGTACTTCGACGTCGATTCCGATGCCGCCGGGTGCCGGTGCCGACGCGGTGCTGTTGGTGGCGGGCGAACAGATTTCCGTCACGCCCCGCGTCATTGCCCGGCCCCGGCCGGCCAACGTCGAGGCGGCCACGGCATGGACGCAGCAGAAACTGATTTTCGATACCGTACCGCTGCGTGAAGTGGTGGCGGAGTTCAATCGCTACAACCGGGTGCAACTGGTGATCGACGACCCGGGCCTGAATGAGTTCCATGTGAGCGGTGTGTTCGCTTCGACCAGCGCGCAGAGCATGTTGGATTTCCTGCAGCGCCGTTTCGATGTGGTCATCACGGGTGACGAACACGTGGTCCATATCAAGCACGCCACCGGCGAGGCCGGTGCGCCGGCCACGGTGCCGGGCCCGCCATGAGAGTTTTTTTTCCGCGGCCACCGGCCACCGGTTTCCTTTCCAGGCCGAGCAACGCTCTTAACATCCCATGAAGCCGTTGCCATACCGGACGACGGCCACCACCAGCCTCGACCGGGGCAAGGGGATGTTCATGCGCGCCATGGTTGCCGTCACTGCCGTGTGTTGTTCGATTGCCGGGTTGTCCATGGCCGCGGCGGCGGACGCCTCGATCAGAAAATCCGTGTCGATTGCCGCGCAGGGGCTCGGTCCCGCGCTGCAGACTCTTGCCAAGGAACACCAGCTGCACATCGTGTTCATCGCCGAGGACGTGAATCGGCTGACCACGCGGGGTGCCTCCGGCGACCTGACCATCGATGAGGCTTTGACACGCATCCTGAGCGGCACTGGCCTGACCTACCAGTTCCTGGAGGACGACACCGTCACCATCCTGCCGCTTGCCAGGGGGAGCGACACCGGGCGCCGCGCCGGTGGCGAGTGGCTGCGCGTGGCGCAGGCGGCCGGGCCCAGCTCCGCTTCCGCGGCTGACACCGGAACGCGGATCGAGGAAGTGGTGGTGACGGCACAGAAGCGCGCCCAAAGATCGATCGACGTGCCGCTGAGCATTACGGCTCTGAACGGAGAACAGCTGGAGCGTGCCGGCGTCAATACCTTGAAGGATCTGTCGTATTCAGTACCCAGCCTGGTCGTATCGGATGCCGGCGGCGGCTTTCAGCGCTACTTCATTCGCGGTATCGGCAACGCTTACAGCTCGACCTCGCTGGTAGGGGTGTATCTGGACGAAGCCGACGTCACCAGCAATTCGTTGTCGCAGCTGGATTTGCGTGCCGTCGACCTGGAGCGCGTCGAGGTATTGAAGGGACCGCAGGGCACTTTGTACGGCGCTGGCTCCTCCGGCGGCACGGTGCGATTCATCACCCGTGATCCGCAACTCGACCGGTTCACGGCGGAAGGCAACCTGGACCTGGCTTTCACCCGCGCGGGGTCAGCGAGCCAGAGTGTTTCGGCGGTGCTCAACATGCCGCTGGTGACCGACAAGCTCGGTGTGCGCATCGTCGGCAACTACGGCAACCTGGGCGGCTGGATCGATCAACCGGCGGCCGGCCGCAAGGACATCAACAATCAGAATCTGCGCGAAGTGCGTGCCAAGGCGCTGTGGCGGCCCACCGATGAACTGGCCATCAAGGCCATGGTGTACATCCATCGCAACGATGGCGACGGTATCACCGGCGGCGCGGACCAGGACAACAATGTGGCGGTGCCGGTGGATGCCGGCCGGCGCGGCATCGGGTTCTCGGCGGATTTCAATCTCTACAATCTGACCGCGACCTACGATTTTCCGACCATGAGCCTGCTGAGCACCACGACCTACATGGAAAGTCCCACCTCGGCGACCATCGGTCTGCGTTACGCGGTCGAACCGCCGCCCGCTGCGCCGTTCGAAGTACTCAATTATCCCGACACGCGCGACACCGAAGGTTTCACGCAGGAGTTTCGCCTCAGCTCGCGTCCGGGCGGCCGTTGGAATTGGACCGCCGGCTTGTTCTACAAGGATCTGAGCATCGACTACACCACCAATATCGAGTTCGGACAGGGCGGAGTGCCGTTGGGTGGGCTGCGGCTGGAGTCGCATGAGACCACGAAGTCGGGCGCGCTGTTCGGGGATGTGAGCTATGCCTTCACCGACCGGCTGGAGGCCGGGGTCGGCGCGCGCTATTTCAATGACCGTCGCACCGACTCCCGTCCGGACACGCCGGACCGCAAGGGCAGCTTCCATTCTCTCGATCCGCGCCTGTACCTGTCGTATGCGGTGGCACCCGATGTGCGCCTCTACGCCTCCGTGGCCGACGGGTTTCGCAGCGGCGGCTTCAACGGCGAGGACGGGCGGCTGACCACCTTCGATCCCGAGAAGGTGCGCTCGTACGAACTGGGCACCAAGATGTCGCTGCTGGAGCGCCGTCTGCGGGCCGAGGTCGCGCTGTTCTACAGCGACTATGAGGACATCCAGATGTTCCGGCTGAGCTCGGATGGTGTGACCGGGTCGGTGGATAATGGCGGCACCGCGCATGTCAAAGGAGTGGACTGGGCGTTCGAATGGCAGGCCACCGAGCAACTGTTGCTGGAGCTGGGTGGCAACGTTTCGGATACGGAGATCGTCAAGCTGCTGCCGGGCGTGGCGGCAGTGATCGAAGGCGATCCAATTGATTTCTCTACTGACTACACCGTGCGCGTGGCCGGTACCTATGCGTTCGACTGGGCAGCCGGCATGCCCGGGTTCGTGCGCCTGGATTACAGCCGCATCGGTCCGTCACACACCACCGACCGTTCGATCCCGGTGCCGATCCTGTACCAGTCCGAGGTCAATGATCTGGTCAATGCGCGGCTGGGTCTGCAATGGAACCGCTGGTCGTTCGAGCTGTACGGCGACAATCTGACCGATGAAAACCGGTTGCAGGATCCGGCCGGCGGCTTCGGTTTTGGTTCCCGTCCGCGCCCGCGCACGATAGGCTTGCAGGTTCGTGCCATGACTGAATGAGGACCTGTGATGCGTGCATACAATGGGGTGAGGTCGCTGGTGTGCGTACTGGCGACCGGCCTGGCGGGTGTCGGCCTGATCGGCGTATCGCTGGCGGCGGAAGGGCCGCCGGCCGTCGATGTCTCCAAGGTGAATTTTCAGTGGAGTGTAAAGATTCCCCTGCGTGACGGGGTGCGATTGAATGCCACTGTATACACGCCCAGGAATCAGGCGGCGCCGGCGCCCTGCGTGTTCACGCTGACGCCGTACATTGCTCAGAGCTACCACGACCGCGGCATGTACTTCGCGGCCCACGGCTATCCGTTCCTGACCGTCGACGTGCGGGGCCGCGGCAACTCGGAAGGCCAGTTCCGGCCGTTGATCCAGGAGGCCCAGGATGGCTATGACGTGGTGGAATGGTTGGCCAAGCAACCTTATTGCAATGGCAAGGTGACCATGTGGGGCGGCTCCTATGCCGGCTACGACCAATGGGCCGCCGCCAAGGAGTTCCCGCCGCACCTGGCAACCATCGTGCCGGTGGCATCGCCCTACGCCGGGGTGGACTTCCCGATGGGCGGCAACATTTTCTCGCCCTATGACGTGCAATGGCTGACCTTCACCAGTGGCCGCACCTCACAGGATCACATTTTCGGCGACGGCGCGTTCTGGGCCGGCAAGTACCGGCAACAGATCGAGGGCGGTACGGCGTTCAAGAATTTCGACACGCTGGCGGGCAATCCACTGCCCACGTTCCAGGAATGGGTGTCCCATCCCTATCAGGACGCCTATTGGGATTCCTACAACCCCACCTCCGAGCAGTACGCCAAGCTGACGCTGCCCATCCTGACCATCACCGGCATCTACGACGGCGATCAGGCTGGAGCGCTGACGCATTATCGCGAGCACATGAAGCACGGCTCGGCGGCGGCCAAGGCACAGCACTACCTGGTCATCGGTCCCTGGGATCACGCCGGCACGCGCACTCCCAATGCCAACGTGGGCGGCCTGACGTTCGGGCCGGCCAGCCTGGTGGATCTGCCCAAGCTGCATCTGGACTGGTTCGCCTGGACCATGCAGGGCGGCGGCAAGCCGGAGTTCCTGCAGAAGCGGGTGGCCTATTACGTGACCGGCGCGGAGCAATGGCGCTACGTCGACACGCTGGAGGCCATCACCGCACAGTCGCGTCCGTACTACCTGGACTCGAAAGCCGGTGCCGGCGACGTGCTGACGTCCGGCTCGCTGGGCGAACAGCGGGCCAGGGGCGGCCAGGATCAATATGTCTACGATCCACGTGATGTCAGCCGTGCCAAGCTCGAAGCCACCGAGGACCCGTCCGGCCTGACCGACCAGAGCGTGCTGTATGCCGGCGGACCGCAACTGGTTTATCACACCGCCGCGTTCGACCGGCCGACCGAGATCAGCGGCTTCTTCAAGCTGGACGCCTGGCTGGCCATCGATCAGCCGGACACCGATTTCATCGCCACCGTGTATGAAATCCGGGCCGACGGCACCAGCGTGCAGTTGAGTTCCGACGTGATGCGCGCCCGTTACCGGGAGAGCAAGCGTCAGCCCAAGCCGATCACCACCAAGGAACCGTTGCAGTACACCTTCTCGGGCTTCACGTTCATGTCGCGTGAGCTCGCGAAAGGCAGCCGCCTGCGGCTGCGCCTGGCGCCGATCAATTCGATCTACTCGGAGAAGAACTACAACAGCGACAAGCCGGTGGCCGAGCAGACCCTGCAGGATGCGCGTCCGGTGACGGTCAAGCTCTATCACGATCGCGCTCATCCGAGCGCCCTGTACGTGCCTTTCGGGCAGCCGTGATCGCTGACGGTCCAGTCAAGACAACGACGGCCATCGCGACAGCGTTGGCCGTTTTGTCGGCGATGATGGCGCAGGCCGCGCCCGCCGATGTTGCCGGAACATCCAGCGACGCGAGTTCCGGCCCATTCGTGGCATGGGCGCGTCAGCATGCCGCGCCATTGGATTCATTGCGCGTCGGGTCGGTCCGTCTGGTGGCGCTCGGCGAGCCCACGCATGGCGCGCATGAGCCTCTGGCAGTGCGCAATGACCTGATCAAGTATCTGGTGACGCGGCATGGCTTCACCGCGGTGGCGCTGGAAACCGGCTTCAGCGAGGCGCGGGTCATCAACGAGTTCGTGCACGGCGGTCCGGGAGAGGTGGCGCAGGTGGTATCCAGCAGCCTCACCTGGGGGTTCGGCCGTTATGCCGAAAACCTCGAGTTGGTCCAGTGGCTGCGGCAATACAACGCAGCGCCCGGGCGGCAGCACAAGATCAGTTTCTACGGCATCGATCTGAGCGGCGGCAGGAACGCGGATTTCAATAACTCGCGAATCGCGCTCGATCGCGCGCTCGAGTACCTTGCAGCGGTTGCACCGCAGGACGGGCAACGGTTGCAGAGTCGGCTCGAGCCCTATCTCGATAAATTCACTACCGTGGGGTATGGGGCGTTGCCGGCTGCGCAGCGTGACGATCTGCAACGCGCAGTGGCTGACTTGCTTACGACTCTGGAGCGGCTGCCCGCCACCGTCATTGCCTCCAGGTCAGACCATGAATGGGCGGTGCGCAATGCCGTGGTGGCGCGCGACCTGGAGCAGATGTTCCGTGTTTCGCCACCACCCTCGCCTGCGTCGGAAGATGGACTCGACGCGGGGTTCTATCAGGCCGCCATGGTGCGGGACCGCGCCATGGCGGACAACGTCCAATGGGCCTTGCGGCATGAAGGGTCCCGGGGGCGCGTGCTGGTCTTCGCCCATAATGCGCATGTGATGGCCGCGCCGCTGCGAGGCGGCATCTGGAGTGTCTATCCGCGGGCGCCCCTGACCATGGGACATTTCCTGCGCAACCGCTTGGGTGCTCAGCTCCTCATCGTGGGGCAGAGCGCCGCGCTCAACGGCAAGGGGCTGCCATCCGTTGCCGGCTCGACCGTACTGGACACGGCACTCGACCGGGTGGGCCAGAAGCATTTTCTGTTGGACCTTCGTGCCGCGCGCGACACTCCGGCGGTGGCTGCCTGGTTGCGACAGCCGCAGTCCATGCGCGCGAATTTGACGACCGAGATCGTGATACCCCCCTCCGAGGCGTTCGATGCCCTGGTCTTCACCAGGCTCCTGACTCCAGCCGGCTCCTCGATCGCGCATTGAGGGACGGGCGCGCGCCACTGGCCAGTTCGTGTATGGTGGCGGCCAGGATTGCACCCCAGCTGAGCACCCTTTGGCTCCCGGAGACCTCATGAAGTTGTATTACGCGCGCGGCGCTTGTTCGTTGGCTACTCATATCGCCCTGTACGAGACCGGCCAGTCGTTCACCACCCAGAGCACCGATACCAAGACCCATCGGATGAGTGACGGCGGCGACTTTCACACCATCAATCCCAATGGCTACGTGCCGGTACTGGAGCTGGACAATGGCGAGCGGCTGACCGAAGCGGCTGTCACACTGCAATATCTCGCCGACCAGCATCCTGCCGCCGGATTGCTGCCGGTCAGCGGCCTGGCGCGTTACCGCGTCTTGGAATGGGTCAATTTCGTGGCCACCGAAGTGCACAAAAGCTTCACGCCCCTGTTCACCGCCAACACCCCGGAAGATTACAAGCCGCTGGCACGCGAGAAGGTGTCGAATCGTCTGGCCTATGTGAATCAACGGCTGGAGGGCAACTCCTTCCTGCTCGGCGAGCAGTACACCATTGCCGACCCCTATTTGTTCGTGGTCTCGAACTGGGCGCGCTTCGTGGAAGTCGATTTGACCCCGCTCACCCACCTGGTCAAGTACCGGGAACGCGTGGCGCAGCGTCCGGCGGTGCAGGCGGCCATGCGGGCGGAGGGTTTGCTGAAGTAGACCTCTGCCACCTTCCCGGTTCCGGCTGTGGCGCTGAGGCTACAGACCCGCCGGGCACCATTGACCGGTGGCCGGTGTCCAAGCTTTAGCCAAACCTTGGATGCCGGCCACGCACCCTTAAGCCCAAGGGCGCATGGGCCCCCACTGGCCACCGAGGTTAAAAACATCACCCTGGCGCGTCGGGCTGGGGCGACAGGTGTGTCGCGGCCACATCGGACTTAGACTGGTTGAATGGTGGTGGACGAGCAAATCACAGACGAGGGCGTCGATGCGCGTGGCGTGCTGGCCAACTGGCTGGACGATTACACCGCCGGCCGCTGCGATCGCGCCCAGATGCAGGCCTCGTTCCTGCAGTTGTGCCGGGACAACCCCGAAGCCCCGTGGGATGCCCTCGCGTTGCTGGATCAATACCAGCGACGCGGACGGGTCGATGCCGCGCTGGCCCGTTCGCTGAAATCCGATATTGCCCAATTGGTATTCGGTGTGGGCAGCCAGACCGACGATTCGCTGGTCGATGAGGCGGAAGCGTCGCAGGAGCCGGACGCCGCGCGGCAAGGGGCTGTCGGGGCTGAAAAGGCTGAACCGAGAAAGGCCGATTCACAGCCGGCCGGCTCGCAGCGGTCCAACCAGCAAAGGGCGGAACAAACGACCGGGGTGGATACGGGTACCCGCTGGCGCCGGTTGGCGGCGGAGCGTGCTTCGGCCGCAGCCGCGGCCAGCTTCGACCCGCTGGCGCGCATTCCAATGACCCGCGACCTGGCGCAGCCGCCCACGCTCGACAGCCCGGTGCGGGATCGTCAGGAGCGTGAGCCGTCACTACATGCGAATGTGCGAGACATCGGCACACGCGATTCCGCGCACGCGGCGGCGGACAAGCCGCAACAGCGGCGTGAAACCGGCGTGCCGAATATTCTGCGCCAGCGCTATGAGCTGTTGACCATTCTGGGGCGTGGCCGCTCCGGCACGGTTTACCAGGCGCTGGATCGACATCGTTCGCACCTGGACACGTCCGAACAGTGTGTGGCGCTGCGGGTGCTGAAGCACGACTACGCCTCCCATCCGGACGCTTTGAGCGAGTTGATGCGTCAATTCCACCAGGCGCAGTCCCTGTCGCACCCGAACCTGGTCACCATGTTCGACCTGGATCGCGACGGCGACACCCATTTCATGGTGATGGAACTGCTGCAGGGAGAGCTGCTGTCCGAGGTGCTGCAGCGTCTGGATCGTCGACCCATGGCGCGTCAACGGGCGTTGAACGTGATCGGCAGCATCGGCGCGGCTCTGGCCCATGCGCATCGGCGCAACCTGGTCCACGGTGATCTCAAGCCCGGTAAGGTCATGATCACCACTGCCGGGGAAGTGAAGGTGATGGATTTCGGGTTCGGCCGGCAGCGGCCATCCGCGGCGGCGCGCGGCGAGCCTTGGATCGGTGTTGCAACCGACGGCCCGGGCGCCGCGGAGACTTCCGCCTACGCCAGTGCCGAGCAGGTCCATGGCGAACCGCCGCACCCCAGTGACGATGTCTACAGCCTGGCTTGCATCGCTTACGAGCTGTTGTCGGGCCAGCATCCGTATGGCGGCCGCTCGGGTCCGTTGGCGCGGGCGCAGGGGCGTCCGCCGCAACGCATCGCCAAGCTGAGCAACAAACAATGGCAGGCATTGCGTACCGCATTGCAATGGTCGCGCCAGGATCGCACCGTCGACGTGGTGGAACTGATCGCGGGCCTGGGTTGCTCGGAAGTGGAGCAGCAGTTGGCCTTGCCGAAGGAGCTGCGGGCGGACGCCGGTACCGGGCGCTCTGGCACCGGGGCCTGGCTGCTGGGGTTGTTGGTGTTGCTCGGCCTGGGCGCGACGGCCTGGTATCAGCAATGGCCGTTGCCCAAGCTGGTACTGAAGCAGAACGCGGTGCCCGCCTCGGCCGCCAGTCCCGAGATGACCCGTCCCGATACGCCCACTGAGCAGGCGCCCGCCGCCCAGGCCCATCCCAAATCCGAACCGGAGCGCGCCGCCAATTCCAGTCCGGCCAGCCCGGCCGCGGCGACGCCGGAATCGCCACGCCGCGAGGCTGCCAGCAGACCCGAAAGCAAGCCTGGAAACAAATCGGGAAGCGAAGCAGACACCGCCGCGGCCAAGGCGCCCGCCAAAACAGCGCCTGACGCGCAGAGCGCTGCTTCGGCGGCTGCGGCCGCTTCATCTCCTGCCGCCGCCCGCCCGGTGGTCGTCGGTTTTGACAAGGACACCTATGTGGCCACCGAGGGTGATGGTGCGGTGAAGCTGACGGTCAAACGCACGGGCAGTTTGCGCAAAGCGGTCGTGTTTCACTGGAAAGTGCTGTCGAACTCGGCCCAGGAGGGCAGCGACTACGTCGACCTCGGGCCCGGCACCGAAACCATTCCCGCGGGCGTCAGTACGGCCGCACTGGTGATTCCGTTGGTGAACGATTCGGTGCAAGAGAACACCGAGCTGTTCCTGGTCGAATTGAGCCTGGAAGACGACGACGGGGTGACGCTGGGACAGGTCTCACGCGCTGCGGTTATCATTGTCGACGACGACTGATTTGCCAAACACGTGGGGGCGCGAGCAACGCCGTGAACATCAAGCTCTCTGCAGCCGCGCTGCGCTGCCGCGTCAGCGCTCAGGAACTCCAGGTCCTGCTGTCGTCACGCGCGATCGCGTTGGAGCTTGAATTGCCCCGCAACCATCACTTCCGGGTCGACATCAAACCGTCGCTGGTCGGCGGCTGGAAGCTCGACAGCGATCCTACCGGCCTGTGGCTGTCGATCCCGCATCACGAGCTGGAGTCATTGTCACGCACCTTGCCCAGCCGCAAAGGGCTGGAGCATGCCTTCGATCTGGCCAGCGGCGGCGTGGTGCGGGTCGAGTTCGAAGTGGACGTGCGCGAGCGATAGCCTACGTTGGTTCTCTCGCGATGGCGCGATAGCCGATGTCGCGGCGATATTGGACGCCGTGCCAATGAATCTGATCGGCCAGGGCATAGGCGGCTTGCTGGGCGGCGCCGACGGTGTCACCCAGGCCAACGGCGCACAGCACGCGACCGCCGTTGGTCGTGACCTCGCCGTCGACCAGCTTGGTGCCGGCGTGAAACACCTTGCCTGGCAGCCGCGCGGCCGCGGCCAGACCCTCGATGACATCGCCTTTGCCGCTCGAGTCGGGATAGCCACCCGCGGCCAGCACCACTCCGAGTGCCGCGCGTTGGTCCCAGCAGGCTTCGACCTGGGCCAGGCGCCGTTCCAGTGCCGCCAGGCACAGCCCGGTCAGATCGGATTGCAGCCGCATCAGGATGGGCTGGGTTTCCGGATCGCCGAAGCGGCAATTGAATTCGAGCACGTTGGGCGTGCCGTCGGGCGCGATCATGATGCCGGCATACAGGAATCCATAGTAGGGCGTGCCGTCGGCCACCAGGCCGCGCACCGTGGGTTCCATGACTTCACGCATGATGCGCGAGTGAATTTCCGGAGTGACCACCGGAGCGGGGGAATAGGCGCCCATGCCGCCAGTGTTGGGGCCCTGGTCGCCGTCCTTGAGCCGTTTGTGATCCTGCGAGGTGGCAAGCGGCAGGATGTCGGTGCCGCTGACGATGGCGATGAAGCTGGCTTCCTCGCCTTCGAGGAACGCTTCGATCACCACCTTGTCGCCCGCTGCGCCGAACTGGCCATCGAACATGGCCTGGGCGCATTGCACGGCTTCATCGGCAGTGGCGCAAATGATCACGCCCTTGCCGGCGGCCAGGCCGTCGGCCTTGACCACCAGGGGCGCGCGTTGCCGGCGTATCCAGTCGGGGTCGAAAGTGGCCTGGGTGAACGTGGCATAGGCCGCGGTGGGAATGCCATGGCGCTGCAGGAAATCCTTGGTGAAGGCCTTGGAGCCTTCCAGGCGTGCCGCCAGCCGGTGCGGTCCGAAACAGCGCAGGCCCGCGGCCTCGAATGCATCGGTGACGCCCAGCACCAGGGGGGCTTCCGGACCCACGATGGTCAGATCGATGGCCTCGCGCCTGGCGAACTCCAGCAGTGCCGGAATGTCGTCGGCCGCGATGTCCAGGTTGCTGATGCCGGGCTCGCCGGCGGTACCGGCATTGCCCGGGGCGACGAACACGGCGGTTACATGCGAGGCCTGCGCCACTTTCCACGCCAGGGCGTGTTCGCGGCCACCGCCGCCGAGAATCAGTACTTTCATGGGTGATCAGTGCCGGAAATGCCGCATGCCGGTCAGGACCATGGCCATGCCGTGTTCGTTGGCTGCGGCGATGACCTCGCTGTCGCGCATCGAGCCGCCGGGCTGGATCACTGCCTTGATGCCGAATTCGGCCGCCACGTCGAGACCGTCGCGGAACGGGAAGAAGGCATCCGAGGCCATGACCGCGCCGGCCACGACCAGGCCCTCGTCCTTGGCTTTCATGGCGGCGATGCGGCTGGAGACCACGCGGCTCATCTGGCCGGCGCCGATGCCCAGCGTGAAGCGTTCGCGCGCATAGACGATGGCATTGGACTTGACGTACTTGCACACCTGCCAGGCGAACAGCAGGTCCTGCAGTTCCTCGGCGCCGGGCTGGCGTTCGGTCACGATCTTCAGGTCGGCCGCGGTGATCATGCCCTCGTCGCGCATCTGCACCAGCAGACCGCCGTTCACGCTGCGGTACTCGTGGCGCAAATGACTGGGTTTGAGGCCGCCGGTGCTCAGCACGCGCACATTTTCCTTGCGCGCGCAGATCGCCAGCGCTTCGGGTTCCACCTCGGGAGCAATGATGAGTTCGACGAACTGGCGTCCGACGATGGCTTGCGCCGTATCCGCGGTCAGCGGACGGTTGAAGGCGATGATGCCGCCGAATGCCGAGGTCGGGTCGGTGCGGTAAGCCTTGTCATAGGCCGTGAGCGTGTCCGCGGCTACCGCCACGCCACAGGGATTGGCGTGCTTGACGATGACGCAGGCCGGCTCGGCAAACTGGCGTACGCATTCGAACGCGGTATCGCCGTCGGCGATGTTGTTGTAGGACAGCGTCTTGCCCTGCAACTGCCGGGCGCTGCCCATGCTGGCGCCCTGCGCGTCGGCGACGGTGTAGAAAGCGCCGGTCTGGTGCGGGTTCTCGCCGTACCGCAGGTCCATGCGCTTGCGGAAATTCAGGGCCAGCGCCTCCGGATATTCACCGTCGGCACCCGCGGTGACCCGGCCGAGATAGCTGGCGACCGCCGCGTCGTAGCTGGCGGTGTGGGCGAAAGCCTTGGCGGCCAGCCGTTTGCGGGTCGCCTCGGTGACACCGCCCGAGCCGGTGATCTCTTCGAGCAGGGCGCCATAGTCGAGCGGATCGACCACCACCGCGACGCGGTCATGATTTTTCGCCGCCGCGCGCACCATGGCGGGGCCGCCGATGTCGATGTTCTCGATGGCGTCTTCGAAG